>JAABUS010001206.1_pt1 | contig 58455 bp, 67 predicted proteins | sample 5560161 | NCBI WGS metagenome assembly JAABUS01 (sample SAMN10711885, study PRJNA513376) | rock metagenome | isolation source: Antarctica rocks | place: Antarctica: Victoria Land, Trio Nunatak nord | collected 2016-01-04
GAGGCGGGCCCAGTGGTTTTTGATGAGTTTGCCCATGGTGCGGAGAGGGTGGTGGAGCTGGAGATGGGATGGAGGGGAGGGAGGGATGTTAGGATGAGAGAGTGGGGTGGATTGCGCTGCAATCGCTGGAGAGAGATGTGCTATTGGGACATAGTTTCTTTGGGTAGCGGTGACGATATGGAGATAGGACTGTACTCGAGGACTTTGCTTGAGTATAGCGGTCAAGAAGAGCTTCAGACGGGCGATGTATCAGGGACCCAAAGAGACAGACGGAGAGAGTCACGCAGGGCATTGTCAGGCATAGTCGAGCCGATCATGCTTGCCTGCAAGCTTACAGTTTCCTTGGGCGGCGAGTCGAGTGGTGCATGGATGCTTCAGCCATTCATGCAGGAAAGTTGAAGATGTGCGAGAAATAGCCGCTGGTAGGGGTGATTGCATTAGCTCCTCATGCATCGAATCAGGGGCGGGAGCGGGGATGGAAGATCCTGAGCCAATGGCTGGTACGGACACTTGTGGATGGAGACGGGGCGATGAGGCTCGAGGACGGGCGGGATTGGCTGAGGAGAGGGTGCTTGGTGTGACGAATCTGGTGGTGGCGGGTGTGGGTTACACGGTTTTGGGTGAGAGATGGTACGAAGTATGTTTTTGGGTACGGAGATATTCCATGTACTAAAAGCGGTGTTGATCCTTAGGGACAGTATGCTGCATAGAAAACTTCAAAGCAACTCTTGCCCATGGTCTGTACTGCTGTATTGCGCGAGAGCCTCGTTCCCACTTGCGTATATCCCCTTGTGTACAAGTTCTCGAGTTCTCGTACGAGTAACTGCAGCGGTCCAGGCCGTACAGAACGGTAGGGTTTCTCCTCAGCGTCACCAGGCGTCCACAAGCCACGTCGACCTTTCCTGAGCTAGGCATTGCCCCAGTGGCCCGATTTCGTTAGATGATCAATATCACACTATCCCGTCTATTGTCAAGAGATCTTGAAGTACTATTTTAGTTGACTTCTACAGAGCTTCGGGCCGTGAGAGATGGAAGAATTGCTTGTATATATGAGCATGTAGGTGTATATACGAGCACACTATCAAACCATCCGCATCTCAGCGCTTCCTCTTGCCCAACGATTGGCTTGCTCTCCAGCTGTCTCTTTTCTTCACATCCAGACATTCCCCAAAGGAAAAGTAGTCCAGATCTCGTCTTCTTGGCGCAAGGGACGGTTTACGGCTGTCGTTGGCGAGAGCTACAGACCGGGACAATGTGCATCTCGGCTTGGAGCGAGGCCGGTGGGATGTGGCCCCGCCACGTTTCTCGACTTGCAAGTCACGCTGCAGGGTGATGGAAAACGTGGGAGGAGCTTGACCGAAAGAGAAATCAGATCGCTTGATTATCTTCCTTCAAGCGAGGGCCCTTTTCCAGATAACAATTGTCTTGAAGGAATTTGCGTCTGCAAAAGTAGGCGCTGAAGTTGTTCAATTATAACCCCTGGCCCACACGTTCGACGTCTGAGCAAAGGCCTCCATATCGACTGCGCGCATACTGTCCTGCAGGGCTAGCGAGTATTTCCAAACCTTCGGGTTTTTCTGCGACAGCTTGGAATAGCTCACCGCCGCATACGATACACAGCACTGTTTATGCCACTGTCGCCGCCGCCGCTGTACATTAAATCAGAAACCCACGACTCATTGGAGCATCAATTACGAGCTGAAAAAGGCCCGCCCACAAGTACAACGAGGAAGACCTTGGAAGAATACTCGGTGACAACAGCACTGCCTCTCGACAATTTTGCGGCCGTCTAATAGTCAACCTAAGAACTCCAGACTACGCTGCATTGATATCTCGAACCGCGGGTATCATAGAAGTTTCAGCTGCTATACACCACCCACACTAAGATCCTGCGATCCTTTGATAGCTTTATATCGATTCGAGGCTATTATTGCATTAACGGAGACCTCCCGCATTGACGACCCAAAAATCCAACTCCATTCCCACGGTAACCGGCCACCCGTACCGGACTTTGGCGAAGCATAAATCAACACTATCTCTACCTAAATTGGAAACGCATCTGGCAAGGTACGCGCGCGGGCGCGGAGCAGGAATACACTCGAAGAGTTTCATGGCAGCGGCAGATCGTATTGGGAGTCTACCTAAGTCGACCTGCCCTCGACGGCTGTCACGAGGATCAATCCGGTACCAACCGATCCTGACATCCTTCAGGGACTGTGACTTCATAACACCGTCCTGGGCTCCACCGGCTTCCTCACCGTAGGCTTGCTGGACTTGTCAGAACCATTCATTACCTAGTCATCACCTATAGATTTCTTTACACATCGCGGCACCTCTCACTTGCTGCGTCCTGCATTTGCTTTGTTGGTACATAGGGGACGAGCAACATAATAATTGACGACGACTTGCATCTTCGGCATGGGACAGCGAAATTGGTTTGTTACGGAGTTCACGGGGAGGAAGCTTATATTCAACTTCCTTTTCTGGGGTGGTCATGTTGCCATATTCGCTCTGGGATGGTAAGAATGTGGTCTCTATAAGGATGTAAGACCGATCACTGACGACGTCCGCAGGTATTTACAAGAAAGCAACAAGAAGTTGGCGGGGCTCAACACCCTCACATTCTCCGTATGGTTCTCTCGAGGAGCAGGCCTCTGCCTGTCGGTCGATGGAACTCTCATCCTGCTTCCCATGTGCAAGAATGTCCTACGATGGCTTCGACCCAAGATCAGGTTCCTGCCCTTGGACGAGAACGTTTGGTTCCATCGACAAGTAGCCTATTCGATGCTTATCTTCACTATCATCCATGTATGCGCGCACTACGTCAAGTAAGTTATCCGCCAGCAAGCACTCGAATCAAGCTCATATCCCCCAGCTTCTTCAATGTCGAAAGGACTCAGATCCGACCTGACACTGCCGTCGGGATCCACTACACTCAAGCTGGTGGCATCACAGGGCACGTCATGCTCTTCTGTATGCTTATGATGTACACCACCGCGCACGCCAAAATCCGGCAACAATCGTTCGAGTCCTTCTGGTACACGCACCACCTCTTCGTGCCCTTCCTCATCGGCCTCTACACCCACGCCACCCAGTGCTTCGTGCGCGACAGCACCCTCGCCTATTCCCCCTTCGCCGGCGCCAACTTCTGGAACCACTGCATCGGCTACCAAGGCTGGCGCTGGGAGCTCTGGGGTGGCGGCATCTACCTGCTCGAGCGCCTCTATCGCGAAATCAACTCGCGGCGCCCGACCCAGATCGTCAAAGTCATCCGCCACCCCTACGACGCCATGGAGATCCAATTCTCCAAGCCCTCCATGAAATACAAACCCGGCCAATGGCTCATGCTCAACGTCCCCTCCGTCTCCACCACCCAATGGCACCCCTTCACCATCACCTCCTGCCCCTTCGACCCCTATATCAGCGTGCACGTCCGCCAAGTCGGCGACTTCACCCGCGCTCTCGGCGACGCCCTCGGTGCCGGCCCCTCCCAGGCCAAAGACTACGACGCCCTCGACCCCATGGGCATGTACGAAATCGCGCTCCAAAACGGGCAGACCATGCCGCGCCTGCGCATCGATGGCCCCTACGGCGCCCCCGCCGAAGACGTCTTCAACAACGAGATCGCCGTCCTCATCGGCACCGGCATCGGCGTCACGCCCTGGGCCTCCGTCCTCAAAAACATCTGGCACCTGCGCGGCGGGCCCAACCCGCCCACCCGCCTCCGCCGCGTCGAGTTCATCTGGGTCTGCAAGGACACCTCCTCCTTCGAATGGTTCCAGACGCTGCTCTCCAGCCTCGAAGCGCAGTCCGCGTCCGCGGCCGACGCGCAGGGGGCGTCCGAGTTCCTCCGCATCCACACGTACCTCACGCAGCGCCTCGACGAGGACACGATCCAGAACATCCAGCTCAACAGCGTGGGCGCACCCGTCGATCCGCTGACGGAGTTGCGGAGCAGGACGAACTTCGGGCGGCCGGATTTCAAGCGGCTGTTTGGCGCCATGAGGGATGGGATCCTGAGTGGGGCGTATATTGGCGGGTTGGATGCGAGTGTGCGGACGAAGGTGGGGGTGTATTTCTGTGGGCCGAATGCGGCGGCGAGGGATATCAGGGAGGCGGCGAGGGGGGTGAGTACGCGGGATGTGAACTTTGCGTTTTGGAAGGAGCATTTTTAGGGGCTGGGTGGGATGGATCAAGGCGCCCCGGGGGGGGGGGGAGGAAGCAGCGTGTATAGCAGTATCGCGAGTGGATTTGGGATGATCTTGGATGCCTGGCTTGTATAGTTGCAATCTTAATGACCTCTTGTCTCATCTCCCCGTGTCGCTGCTGTTATGGTGTTTAGGTCTCGACCGCTGTCCATACCGCCCTGGAGCAAGATCAACGTAAGGGCGCGGACAGCACCCGATGGTGGTATTCGACAATAGAAACGGAGACGGCGCATCGGAATATCCCCTTTCCTCGTCCGTGGCCCCGGCGCTCAAAGCCTTGAAACGACTGACGTACATGAGAGGGCTTAGAGCTCGGGCATTATCAGCTCGGAGAGAAAAACTCCAGATGACTGGGATGAGTGTATTTTGCATTGAAAGTGTGTAGGCCTTCTTTGACCGCCTCTATCTGATCCGTACCTCCAACAGACTCAAGCACAGATCGCTGGCGAGGCTTGACCCACCGTGAATGACTGCCGAGAGTAGATGCCTACGTATCTTACAAAAGTACGTGAGCTGGTTTTCTATTTCCTTGTCTCCTTTATGTCTCAACCCAACAAATCGTCCAACCCACCGCCCAGCTTCTGCCCACCCAGTGTCTGTCCCATCGGCGCCTGTGTCCTTGGTAATGAAGTCCCCCCGGCGGCAGCGTCAGCGCCCCAAATGCCCGCGCTCGTCTTCTGTTTTGCCAAGTCCGCCAGCTTGGGCCCCTGGGTACCCGGGGTAGCCGTCTTCTTGATACCCGCCGTCGCACTAGCTGTGGACCATAGGGAACCGAATGCATCGCCGCCTGCAGATGACGACTTCGCTTGGGCCGGCTTGTTGAACGAAGGGGTAGAGGCCGTGGGTGATTTGATGCCGGCAGGGGAGGGCTGGGAAGCGGCTTGGGATACGGGGACGGAGGTGAAGTAGTTGGGTGTGGCAGCCTGGTAGCCTGTAGGCCGAGGGGGTTGCTGTTGGGCGAGTGGTGCTGGAGATGCGAAGGCGCTTGTCGGAGGGGACGTCACTGTACTTGAAGGCGGTGCAGCGAAGCCGCTGGGGTGTGGGGAGGCTATGCTGCTTGTGCTGGGAGCGGGCGAGATGGAGTTGAAGCCGACGAGGTCGTTGAGGTTGGGTCCTTGAGAAGCGGAAACAGGTTTGGGGGCAGCGAACTGGGTGGACGACTGTGGAGCATTTGTGTTCGTCAAAGGGGCAATCCCTGGTATCGAGGGATTGGAGAAGGTATGTGTTGTTGGCGTTGCGGATTGGAAATCATCGAAATCGTCGTCGTCTGCTCCGCCGGGGCCTTCGTCTAGTGGGTTGGAAACGGTTTTCTTGCCGTTCGGAACGAACTCTTTTGGCGGTGTTTCTGGAGGAATATCGTCATCGAAGCCCAGTATATCTATCTCAGGCTCTTTCTTCTTGGGTGGTTCGGGCTTTTTGGGTTCGCGTCTGGCAGCAGACGAAGTTTCTGCTTTTCGTCGCCCAGGAGCTGCCACCGCACCCTCGTCGTACTCATCGTATTCTTCGAAGCGATCTCGCCGGCTAGAGGAATCCTGGAACCCTGAGGTGTTACCGCCAAACCCGCCCCCATCGCCGTAAACACCTCCGCTGTAGCCTCCGTAGCCTCCAGCGTCCTCACTACCAAATCCCCCATACCGGCTGCCGCCCGAAGCCCCTCCACTCATTGCCCCACCCTCCACACCTCCGAATTTGTTTCGATTGGTCCTTGCCTTCTTTCTCTCAGTCCGGATCCTATCAATGTCGCTCAGTAGTTCTGCCAGCTCTTTCGAACGATTCCGTACATTGATGCCTTGGTCTTTGCCGTTTTGGTCGATGAAGTGAAATTGCTTTAGCATCTTCAAAAGGGAGAGGTGGGATCGGGCGTCATCGATGACTCGTTCTGAGCCGTTCTTGATCAAAAATTCGAGAAGTTGGAGAGCCTAGAAGCAGTATCAGAAGCCTCTTCTAAGGATCTGATGAGCTAGTATACCTTGTATATCTGTCTCCACTCCTCAGCTGCTTTGTCGGTGAAGCGCTTGTAAATCATGGGCATGATCTCGTTGAGTAGTTGGCTGTATGCCTGCATCAGTTTCTAGGAAAGGGAACAATAGATGGCGAGGCCCACTAAGATTGAGTGGCATTGGCGATTTCTTGCATCAAGCTAGACGATGCTCCCCATGGCTCGTTGTTGGTCGCTTCTCGGACCTGCAGAGGCAGTGGTCAATGGACGTCGTAGGGCCGCGGGCATGATTGCCATACTTTCGCCTCCATCTCGGTGTAATTCATTACAGCTATAAAAGACTGGTCAACTCCACGATTCTTGACCTCGACCCCAAAGGCAAGCTTACCATTCTGCACTTTCCGTACAGCAGATTTTACATCGTATAGGGTCAGATTGCTGACCTGATCCCGGAGACTGTTCAGATCCATTTTGGCCGCAGGGAAGTAACGTCGTTCAGTTGCTTATGGCACGTTCAAGGTAAATTGGGGGTATTGTCAAATTCCCCTGTTTGGGAGAGTTCAGCAAGCACGAAGAGCAGGCTAATCCAATTAAGGTAAGACGCCCCTTGAAAAGGCCAGAAAGACCGGGTAAAACTCCTAGACTCCCCTTTCTCCTGATCGACTATTATCGCGCGTTACTGTACGACGGTATCGCTGTTCTTGGTATGTCCGAGTCTTAAGTTCGAGATTCAATTGTTTTTCACTTCAAAATCTCGAATATCGCCCTAACGTAGATCGAAATCCCACCGGTGATTCACCATGGATATTCGGAGTACATCCCTGAGAGGCCTCTACTTAGATTTCGGTGTGCTTTCGCAATATCAAATTTATGCTGCTCATAATTATTATATGACTAAGGAGTGAAGTGCCACAAGAACTAAGGTCTTAAATGCTTCGATCTACGTCTTGCACCAATCAGGAAGCCATGAGTGCTAGGTGAGCTGTCATTGCAACATCCTTAAGCATGTGCTTCATTCACAAGAGTGTAACGATATCTCGCTTTGCCTGCTGTCATGTCCATTATGGCCTTGTTGGCGTCTTTCAAAGGCCGCTTTTCAATCCACGGCTTGATGTTTTCTTGGCAGTGAGTTGAAGCATTTCCTACGCACTGATTAGCAGCTTCGCAGAGCTGTTCCCTCAAAGCAGGGACCCACATCAATTTCGTGTGGAGCACCAATAGCAGATCCACCAACTTTAACTCCCTTGGCTGTAAGACTGAACGCGTTGAAAGCAGGCATGGGTTCCTCAGGAGCGCCGACCTGGATGAAAGTGCCCTTGACGCGGAGCAGCATGAGATACTTCTCCAATGGCATGTCGCCTGAAGATACCGTGCTGATAATAAGATCAAGTGAATTGGCGTGATGCGTTGCCCAGTCAGCATCCTCGCTAGTAGCGACTATATAATTCCAGAGTCAGCACATGCTCGCTATCAACCTGTCAAGCCTTTTGAAACGCTCAAAAGGGGGTAGACTATGCTCAGAAAGGATGACCTACTGAAGCGGTCGGCACCCATCTTCTGCGCATCCGCCTTCTTGGTGCTTGTTCCCCTAATCGCAACCACTTCGTCCGCACCAAGAGCCTGCTCAATGTCAGAAGAAGAGACAGGGCTAGTAACTGATGGCAAACGACATCGTACCTTAGCATACAACAAGCCGAAATGTCCCAATCCACCAACGCCCACGATGCCAACCCGCTTTCCTGGGCCACACCCGTTCTTAGTCAGTGGTGAAAAGACGGTTATACCTCCGCAAAGCATTGGCGCAGCATCCTCCGAAGGAATTGAATCCGGGATTTTGAGAACGAAGTGCGAAGGTCCTCTCCAGTAGTTGGCGTATCCGCCATAGGATCTATCGCCGTTGGGATATTTGCTGTCGTACGTGCCGGTCATGTCGTTCTGGCAGTGTTGCTCCTCGCCGTTGGCGCATTGCTCGCAGTCAGGCTTCAGGCAAGAGAGCGATTGAGCTCCAACACCAACCCGGTCTCCAACCCTCTTCGGTGTCAACTGGTGCTACAAGGGCAAGGTAGGCATACCAATGCTTACTTGATACCCTTTCCAACCTTACTACCAACTCTGACGGCTTTTCCTACGATCTCATGACTTCACCATATCAGCTATCGCTCCTTGCATCTTTCATCACGGGATACTTTACCCAACCACGCATGGTTAATCTGTTGGCTTCCACCCAGATCGAAGCGTGTGGAGATCCGAACCACAGATACCACAGTGAGAGATCTCAATATCGACGTCGTCTTCGCTCCACTTCTTCGGCTCATAGGGACCCCACTGCATGTTCCCTTCGGCGGCCTTCTTATCAAGGCCCAGCCAGCCTTCAAATTTGTAGTTGGAGCCCATTGTTGCACTTCTTGAGTGATTTCTTACAAGAGATTGCTTGTGCTTCCTTGTAGCTGGCTAAATGCTCTGGCTTCTAGAAGTGAAAAAGGTGCTCGGTAACAGGAGAAATTGGAGTCGCGATTGAGGTGAAATAAGGTACTTAAGATATATGTTCATTCCGCAGCAACCGAAAAACCGCTCTCTGTGACGTAATTGACAGTTCTTTTAGATTTACTCAAAGTACCGCCGGCTGGTCTAATTTGCATACCACAAGGCCTAGTGTGAGATCCGAACTTGCCGTGGCGACCGAAGAGTAGATGATCATGCTCTAGGGCGGGGCAATCTTCTGCACTCTCGTGAAGTCCAAATCATGACTCGCGTCAGAAATGCTCGATAGTAGAAGTAACTTCACCGGCCCGAGAGTAGCAGTTTGCTACGACATGTCCGTCGAGTCGCACTCCAAGGTTCGAAAGTCAATCAATTGCCACTTTGCAACCCACAGCAGAAGAATGGCAATGCGATCTTCCGGACGCTAACTGACATGGCAGACTTTCCGGGACTTCGTGTCCCTTTCTCTTGTTCCTCAAACAGGCTACGAATGGAGAAGATCTGGAACAGGACTCGTTACTATCGGAAATAGTTCCGATAAGCATAACAAGGCTCTCCTCTCCAGCCTACTGTTTGTTCCGTCTGAGCCCTTAATCCAGACCATGACCACGTATTTTGGCAGCTAGCGTTAACCAAAATGCTTGAAAAAGGAGTCTCAGAAGGCAGATAATGGAGGCAGGCATGGATCCATCTGTATAAGATTCGCAATGGACACGTTTACAGATCAGGAGAAAATTTGCTTCTTTCTTTTCAAGCTGAGAATCCTGAGGCCACTGTAAGGGCAAAAGCATTACCCTACCTTAGGTAGTACTTCTCTCCATCTCATTCATACCTGCTTTTGCCTCCGACTTGGTCCTATCCCTTTCTCCGCAGCCGTAGTGGGGAAACAGAGATGCCACGGCGACGGCCCACAACTTAGATTGCCATGTAAGAAGAGAGTCACTTCCTTGATGTCAACTTGTCGAGAATATTGCACAACACCACTGGAGGAGGTCTGAGCAAGCTGTTCAACTGCGAAGGGAGCATCATCTCAACCAAATCAAGATAGGTCATTTGTCTACATACCATCCGTGGGCCTCAGAGGAAACCCTGCTTTGAGAGCCATAATGTAATCCACGCTTGTTCTTCCTCAGACTACAATCTGGTCTATCTTGAACTCAGAGACTGAGTCGGCTCTTAAGGACTTGGGAAAGTCTGAAGTGTAAGACATCCCAGACCCAACATCAAGCGGCACGAGACTGCGAAAGAAAGAAGAAATGACAGAGTCAATTGAGATCACCGACAGTGCTGCAACCTTCAAGTGTGACCTATCATTACAACCACCACCATAAGCAGACCTCACCATACCAACTAGATACCCGTCGTGCTCATAGTCTGAGGTATAATCCTCAGACTGTCAAACCCATCCTTAATCGGTTTTTCAAGAAGTCTGTCAAAACCGAAGATCTTGACAGGAATACCCCAAAAGCCCTTTTAGTCAAATCCATCTTCACCGTATGGCAAAAGGAAGAGGAAGGTTTCCATCGCAAATATCAATTACGCCTGCACAGGCAGCAATCGCCAAAACCTTTGCATTGTCTCCAGAGGGCTATTTCGAGGACGTAACATTGAACGAGAAGACCGAATCATAGAGATAAGATTGAATGCCTTTATCCCAGTCTGGGAATGGTCAGGGAGCTCCCTACCATCGTTAGAGGGACACTCAACCAATATTCGAACACCACAGTTCACAGAAATGAGAAGGCCGTAAGACCAGATGACAACAGCTTGTGTACAACCGTGCTCTATGGGGAGAAGTCAGGAATACCGCGAGCCATCCCACACGTAGGTACCGTGTCTATGATTGAGGATTTTGTAAGACATTCCGCTATCAATTCTTTCTCGAACCAGATATACTGTCAGTTCAGCGAACAGAGCCACATCGTGCCTTTTCGTAGAAGCCAACAATTTGCTAAGACACCGGTGTCGTGTCCGAAAACTTGCAGAAGGCGAAGAGTGAGTGAAATATTTAAGACTGCCGGCGAGGCTACAGATTTTACATTATTAAAACTTCGATAGCAAACGTCTCCCGATCCTCTCTTTGCTGTATTCGAGGTTGAACATCTAAAACCGCCACCAAACAGCAGCGGTGGCCCGAGACGGGGTGGAGCCCCTTCCAAGAAAGATATTCTAGACTACACGAGCACACATCCCTTTTTGAGTTACGCGGCAAATTATTGGGCCTTACATTTTCGACAAGCGCAAGATGACATTGATGTTGGGTTGCTGCAGTCCGTGTCGTTCAAAATATGTGACACCCAGTCCGTGAGGTTCTCGAACTGGTTCCCAGTGTACTGGACTATGTCAAAAGCATATGAATCCTTTTACCCTCATAACATTGATAGCTTGATCGTGGCGTCTCATCTTGGACCAGATGCGGTCGTTCAGCTATTCTTAGAAGACGGGTTGATGGTAAACAGCCTAGCTAGTATGGAACGAAAGGCATTGTCATGGGCGGCAGAAGCCGGAAATGAGGCGGTGGTCGAACTCTTACTCGACCGATGTACTAATCGGATTGGAAAGAAGAGAGGTCAAAGTGTTTTGGGAGGGAAAACTAACGAATATAGAAACAGGATCAAGGCAGTCTTCAGATCGAAAGTTGATATCGACGTCAATAGCGCCGACGCTCAAGACCAGACATCGCTGATACTAGGCGCCAAGAATGGCCACAAGCGTGTGGTAGAGTTGCTACTTGATCGCAATGCCGAAACAAATTGCACAGATCAATTCAATGAAACCGCAGCAATGAAAGCAGCGAAAAATGGGCATGAAGACATAGTCGTGTTATTTTTAGAGCGAAATCCCTGGTCGAAGTCCAAGAACAAATTTTTTGGACCGGTATTGATCTCGGCAGCGGGCAGTGGGCAGGTAGCTGTGGTCAAGATACTGCTGGACCGCGGGGTCAACAAAGAATTCAAGAATGAGGCTGGCAAGACTGCCTTAGCTTGGGCGGCACACCAGGGAAGCCTGGAAAGTGTCAAGTTGCTGCTAGAATTTGATGCTGACATAGAAGCTAAAGATAAGGAAGGAAACACTCCCTTGATGCATGCTGTTGGGAAAACCCATAAAAACACTGTGGCATTCCTTCTGGACCACGATGCCGACGTGGAAGCGAAGAACAACGCTGGTCGATCCGCGATAACCATAGCTCTTGTTATGTATGATAATGGTCCGCTAATCCTCTGGGGTGCATTCGGGCTACTACTAGAACACGGTGCGGCAATGACATCAAATGGCTCTGTATATTTGATGATCTGCCAATAGGCTGCAAAAAGAGGGGACATCAATGTGATGAGATATCTGCTTTGAGAAAAGAAGTCTCAGTATTGAATCTAAGAGCGTATCCTACAACCACGATCTTGGTGGAGGTTTGACACCATTATCACTAGCAGCAAATGCGGGGCATAAAGGCATGGTCGAGTTTCTACTCGAAAGAAATGCCAACATAGAAGCCAGGAGTGATGATGAAACCACTCCTTTGTTGTGGGCCGCAAAAGCTCACAGAGCCACCGTGGTTGACCTGCTATTGGAACACAATGCTAATATAGAGTCCAGAAACAACCAAGGCAGAACGACGTTATTAGATGCCATAGGGTTTCGACAGAGACCAACAGAGACGTCATATGCGAATGAGGCAGTGGTAGAGGTTCTTCTCAACCACGGTGCCAGCGCAGAAGTCAAAGACAACGACGATATGACCCCACTGCTATGGGCCGTAAGAAATAGCTGGGTAGGGGCAATCAGGCAACTGCTTGAGCACAACGTCAAGACAGATTGTAGAAATCAGGATGGTCGGACGGCATGGCAGCTAGCAGAGTACTTAGGTGAAAAGACAGTGATAGTGCAGTTCCTCACCCGCAATGTCGACATCGACTTGGAACAAAATTGGTCGAGGACACCCCTATCGGAAGCCGCAGAAAAGGGGTCTGATTTGGTAGCTGAGCAGTATCTTGAAGAAGACCACGACATCGAGGCCAAAGACGATATATTTGGTCAATCACCGCTCCTTTGGGCGGCAGAGAACGGACACGAAGCAGCGGTCCAAGTACTACTCGAACGCAACGCACAGATTGAGTCTAAAAAACAGGTATGGTCAAACGGCGTCATGGCTAGCGGTACGACACGGGCATGTGCGCATGGTTCAAGTGTTAGTTGAGCGAAATGCGATCGCGGACATGCAGGACAACGCTTCAAGGACACCGCTAGAGATGGCACAATTCTATCAATACACCGGGATAGAGGTTCTGCTGGAAAGATATCTGGCACATGAAAATAACATGGTATGGCCTCCGTCTTCGAAGCTCACCCTATGTGGACGCATGCCTTGATTACAGTACTAATAGAGCGCAGACCTTACCAACAGAGGTGCACCGGGAGGAGTTTCGCGCCTTTCGAGAACGTGGAAGCCGGGCTATGAGAGCCTGAGCAGTTGTCGAAATAGGTATATAGTTGTGGTGTCTAAGGAATGCAAGCAAGCCAACGTCAGCAAAGGCCATTGTAGATACTGAGGCATTGAAAGGGTACCGATAGACCGATTGGGAGGATTGCGGAGTTGAGAAGATTAGAATATGCCGGCGTGGCTGTTGCTGTTCATGGGCGAGCAGAGCCTCTCTGTCAAGTAAGCACAGCTGCATCTTTCCCTTGTCCTCCACGCTTTCCCCTTCCCTCAGATTTCTTTAGGATAAGTTCGTTGCTGACACCCCCATCCCTTCCGACAGCTCCATCAATTTTTCCACCTCCTTACTCCCTTATTAGAACTATCCACCCTCTCGCCGCAAGACGGAGATGGGAGATCTCAAGCAAGGAGGAGACAATTCTGGACAAGTCCAGGAGACATTTCTGGCATCAGAGCAAGAAGACATCGAACCTGAAATAACTGATAATGTTGGAAGTCATCCGACATCAGAATTCTGATAGTCAAACATCGAATCAATTGACAACGCTGAACGTATTTAGCAAACTCGCTCGAAACTAGAACATAATAATTCTTCGACTGTAGTAACATACGATGCTGAACATGTCCAGTAGATCCACTCCATCAACAGATCCCAAAATATATACACCAGAAACCCCGTCCCCCACCCAGCCCCCCCTAACAAGTATACGGCCTCGGACTCCCCACCAAGCCCCCCACAAGCCGGTTCGCAATATCACTCACATACGCCGGCGTCCCCGTCGCAATATCCGTCAAATCGTTGCTATCCGTAATAGCCCCCGTATTATACATCCTCACCGCCAACGCCACATCCCCACCCTCGGCATTCAGCAAGTACGCCAGTCCAGGGGCCGTGGGCGCCGCGCTCGTGCCGCTGTGTCCGTAGATGCCTTCCTGCGCCATGGTGGTGATGGTGGATAGCGGGCAGGTGCCGTAGGTGGTGCCGTCGCAGGTAGCTGGGGAGGGGATCTGCACTTGGTAGATGCCGGCGGATTTGCCGGCGTCGCCGTGGATGGGGCGGACTTTGCCGGTGGATTCTTGCATGAGGACGGCGTAGGCGATGCGGCTGGGGAGGCGGAGAGGGTCAGCAGAGAGTAGTAAGGGGGGGGGGGGGAGAAAGGGGAACCAAGGGGGGTGGCTTACGGGTCGATGCCGGCTGTTTCGGCGACGCTCTTGATGGCGGAGATGACGTCGTTGGCTTCGTCTGGGCTGTCGTTGTTGTTGAGCAGCATGGTGGGGTAGTTCTGCGCGGTGAGGCATTCCCAGGACAGCCAGGCGCTGGAGGGAGGGAAGTCGGCGGCGTAGCGGTAGCATGTCAAGGCGGGGAGGCTTGCTGGGCAGGCGGTCGATGTTGGAGAGCTGCCGGTCGCGGTGTTTGTTGCTGTGTTGGGTAAAGTGTTCGTAGCTGTAGTGCCAGTCATGGTGTTCGTGGTGGATGTTGACGAGCTCGCAACGGTAGATGTTGTAGTCCACGATGGGTCCTGATTATTCTGCGGTGCTGGGGCCGCGAGGGCGATGACTAGGAGACAGCCTAGGGGGAGGAATTGCTGAGTGCCATGTCAGTTTATGACGCCTCGTCTAGTATTGACTGAAATGAGATCTCACGGTGTAGAAAGGCATGATTGAGGATAGATTACAGCGAGGATGAGAGGTGGAAAAGGGAAACCATGTGAGAGATAGCAACGTCTATGGGTACTTGGATAGTTGATCAACGCAGATAGCAAAGGGGTTGAAGACGGTTATATAGAAATCAGAGTTTCATGAGGGGGTTTTCGCCCAAGAAGATTATTACCAAAGCCAGGTATATAACTGTGCCATCGGCCGCCATCGGCCGCCATCAGGTGTGGAATAGAAAAGCTTGAGCATTTTGCAACAGTGGCTGTGTAGAACCCTTCTCATCTCCCTTCGTTGGCACTGCCGCAACCGCCAAAGTAACAGCATGCAGAGTACCATGGCGCCGCCGACGGTTGTAAGGCGGATTGGAGCATCTTGAGTGCGGAGGCGGCATGGCTACCAATGAAAACAACGAGTGATGAGCATCGTGTTGCAAGAAATGACGTCTGGTAAGATTTTGAACTTGGGTGTTATTAGAAGACCTTTAACGTAGAACTTGAGCTGCAGACTGGAGATATTTGCGGGCCGCTAAGGCGTAAAAAAGGGTGTCTAAGGTCAGCCTAAAACCTGAAACCAGGTTTCCGAAACGACCGAACCACGCTGAATTTCCGAAGAGAACCAACGTCGAACTAGCTTCCGGCCCCAGGCACCCCAGTGTCTGAAGCGACGCACATGTGAGGCACGGACTCTTCAAAAGGTCAACTCTCGCGACCGAACAGTCCTCCACATCATACGGCGCTGCCACCGCTTCCCAAGCTTATGAGTGATACTGCAGCATTTTGTGCGAGCTGTGTTGCAAGATTGCGCTTGAATAAATGGGGGTACACTGACCGGCCGAAAGGACGTATCTCGATTCTCGAAGTCTGATTGTATTTGGCAACCTGTGCTCGCGATCCGGACGGTTGACCACCATGGACACAGTTTTCACCGTTGTATCAAGTTGGTAGTTCGCACACGCTGCCAGGGTTCCATGACGTCAAGGACGTTGCAGCCAAAGGTGCTGCTCTCTAGAATCCACAGGGCCAAGCCAAAATCAGACACTAAGGTCTCGAGCTCGGTTAGGATGAAGAAGACGGAAGAGCTATTTGTCCATGGTCTCGCGTTGGTCAAGATGCCCAACGTAAAGTCGTGTAAGCGTTGACCAACCCAGGCTTCCATCTCTTTCACTCGAGGTCTCATGGATCATTCAAGGTCACTATGGACCCAGCTATGGGTGTCCAGGCAAAACGGCCTTAGTGCGCCTGGTGGACAAATTTTAATTGCCGAGCTCCCCAAGCAATAATGTCCTGTCTGATGAACCGGAAACAACTAGGACGTTTTCAGCATGCAGTCCAAGTCTTAAATTGTCATGTCTTAACTTACTTATTGTTTCCTCACCCGATGCGAAGCGTACATCATTCACAGTACCTTTGTGACCGGGCAATTTATACAGCATCTTTGTGCTCGGTGCGTCCCATACCACGGCCGTTCCATCTCCGCTTCCAGACGCAATCCTTTTACCGCTGGCGTCCCAACTCGCCCGAATGAGGTTCTTCTCCATGCCGGCTGGTGCACCGACATAGGCCTTTATCTGCCGATCGACGGGAGCGAATGGGCGGATATCCCACGTTCTAGCAGTGCCGTCGTGCGAGTATGAGAGTAACGCTTGAGCGTCAGGCGACACTTCGAGCGAAGTTACAGTGTCAGTGTGCCCATTCATAGTGAATACGACCTCTTTTTTGCGCATATCCCACGCTTTGATGTCGTTGTCTATACCTCCGGAATAAAGCTCATTACCAGCTTCGGCGATAGCGACTGAAGTAATGGGAAAATCTGTTGGTATGAAGTCCACTGCACGCTTCTGCCTCGGGTCCCAAAGACCAATGTAGCCATCATCTGAGCCACTCGCAAGCATCTCTTCTCCGCGCCGGCTCACAGCGAGACAGTTAATCAATTCCTCGTGCCCTTCATGCCGTCGTATTCGCAATCCAGTTTCGAGATCCCAGCTGGCTAACGTCATGTCTGCGGATGCGGAAAATATGACATTCGAGTCTCTCGACCAACCCAAGTCTAATACTGCTCCCTTGTGTCCTGTAAGGATGCCGTAGTTCTCACATTGCCCGTACGTCCGCCATAGCACTGGATGACTGTCAACTTTGGTGGGCGCGCATGCGCGACGCAATTCCTTACTTATCGATCGGTCCATAGAGCCGCTTGCTATGAGGTGCCCAGCAGGGTCGAAGCGCGTGGCGAATACCTCGCCAGAGTGACCTGCAAATTGTCAGCGTCTGATAGGGAAGGTGATTGAGCGCTTTGATCACCATTGAGCTCCATAATCGGGGCTTGCAGACCACTTGTGCGTGGCACCTACTCGAACCACTGCATCAGCGGGCCTTCTTTGAGAGAGCTGTTTAGCACACGTTCCAAGAGAAAGCGCTTCCGATCAGCAGGTAACTTACGGCTTGGATGAGAGCCCCATTTCCGGCATTCGCATTCGTCACAGTCACGGCGCTGTTTGCACCCAAGTCGACATTGGACTTCTGGCGTTTTACCAGCTGAGATGTCCCGAACGAATTCGAGGCCAAACGCTTCTCTGCAGACATGATATTCGGTGCGGCGCTGCTCTGCTCCTCAAGCCATGGATGGGTCTTGAAGTAAGAGCCTAGGAATTACGCAACGCGGACTAAGACAGTGATTGACGAGGATAATCCTGTCTTAATTCCACTAAGCGCGGTGGCGCTAAGATATGTCGGCTAATTGATACTAGGGCTTAGCTAGGAACTGCAAGGTACGAGTATCATACGATTCCGGAAGTCGGTCTCCTCAAGACGTCGGCTAGACTCAAGCGCCATCGTAGGCTTCGGTCTCGCATTAAGTAGGCGCATTGAGCACATTTATCAGAGAACTCGTGCCGTACCCGGTGGTTATGGCAGCGACCAAGGCGGCCCGAACTGGGGAAGAGTGAGCTCCGTCATATCAATGTTCTGAACAGGAGAGCTGATGAAGGTGCAGGATCTGGAAGTGAGTGCTACCAGACATCATCCTTCTAGCCCGAACTCGCGATCTTCTGCTACCGATCTGCGGATACTACAAAATCTGACAGACGGTACAGAAGTCGCGTCGATAAGGTAAACGCAGAGCTGGTCACTCTGACTTATGGCACGATGGTGGCTCAACTCTGTTCGGACTACGACAGCAACTATGTCGAAGTGAACAAGCAATTGGATAAGATGGGCTACAACATCGGAATGCGTCTTGTTGAGGACTTCTTCGCGAAGTCCGGGATTCCACGGTGTGCCAACCTAAGAGAAACCGCCGAAACCATTTCCAGGGTATGAATCCAACGATTCCAAGGAGGCCTTCATCGCCAGTACTTGGGGTAGACAGTCGCTGATGGACAAGCAGATAGGCTTCAAGATCTTCCTAAATATTACTCCATCAGTCACCAATTGGACCTCGGACAACAAACAGTTCTCACTCATCTTCGACGAAAACCCTTTGGCGGACTTCGTGGAGCTACCTGACGATGGACGAGCCCAAGACGAGCTATGGTACTCGAATATACTGTGTGGTATCCTGAGGGGTGCTCTCGAAATGGTATGTTGCTGATGTTATAATTATGGTATCCCGTTGGCCAAGGTATCGCCCTTGACACCTCCGCATCAACGTTTGGTATTCGCTGAACTTCTGAAGTCCCTTAATGATACCGGCGGCTGACATGATCGGTTTAAGGTGCAAATGCAGATTGAAGCCTACTACGTGAGCGATGTTCTTCGAGGAGATGAGACCACAGAGATGAGAGTTACGTTACTGCGATATACCGAGGACGAAATGCCTCCCGATGATGAATGATTTACTGCTGGATGACAAGAAACATCGGCCACGTGCCATTGCTTCAGCCCAGTAGGTCGTCTACCGGATCGGTATATGTCCAGACAACAGTGAGGATGATGACTGGTATACCACGCCATTAACGCTAATGAAGACTCTACCGGAGTTCCTCAACTTGACAATGACAACAAAACCCGACAGCCTAGCTAGCAAGGGTGCCGTCGACAAAGCGGTTTCGAACATCACTACATACTCCCATTCGGAGCAACCGCTGCATGGTTGGAGTCTTCAGCTATCCCGGAATGACGCAGGCTTTTGAGGGGGTAAACTCGAAAAAAGCTCGATGACAAGCCGCAGAGCACCCGAATATCCTGCAAGACATTGCTGTTGCTATGACCGGTGCACTGTTGTCGCTGAAACATATCGCACGAGAACAATCGCTCAAAAATCCCTCCCAAGTCAGAAAGGGGTAGAGATTTGCACCATCTGAAACTTCCTGAATTGTTTCATCGTCATGATCCTTGCGGAATCGGCAATCTTCTGGAAGCGTGCAGAAAGCTTCGCAATAAACTTGCAGGGATGTGACAGTTGCTATGCCTGGGAGTGTATGCTGAAAAGTACCTAAAGTATCTGATAGAGATCTTGACCAAAGTTTGGCCATCTCACACGTGACGACCGACTACAGTCTTCCACCACCGTATGCAAGACATACAGCCAAGCCACAGCTTACGACGATAACAGACTTTGTGCATACTACATGTGTCTATATGAACAGTAATTCACCATTCGTACAACTTCACTCGACAGTCCCCACCAAACCACTGTCGTCGCAAACGGTTGCTGTTGTCAGACAAGATCGACACGACGGTGACCGCGTGACAGAATATCCGCAGTGCTCTAGGGTTAGGGTTTCTCGCCAGACAGAGGGATCCCCAGAGGACGCCATAATCTGCTGCACTCGCCATCGTCCCGCCCGAGAGTGAGACTGGCACCAAAAACTCAAACCATCTTCCCTGCCTCTCCGCAGCTCGACGACGTCCCAAGCCGGCGGGACCTGACAATATCACAGCTTCCGCCTGACTCGACGGCCACGTCCGCACGTAATCGCACAATATTCTGCCACGCTACTTCAGCTTGTACCTCACCCACTTTGCAAACGTCCACGGTCGCATTGGAGCGAGGTCACCACCGATCCCACCGCCGATCATTCACCGCTCGTCATCCCTTCCTTTCAATAATAAATCGGCGACATACGAACTTTCAAAGACACTTCTACTGCTTTGCCCTCCCTACCGGTCTTCCTCAACTCGGCGTGCTTGCTAGCTCAGGGTTTGCGGGACTCGCCGCTCTGCATGCTACTCCGTATATCATCGATGATTCCTAAGCGCCGGATGAACGACATCGTACATAACAACCATTAAGGCGGCTCGAAAACCTTTCCATTCTCGCAAGCGAGAGCTTGCGCACCTGTTGGGCATGAGTCATATCAACATGGCTGGGATGAATGGAGCGAGTGTACCTATGGGCACTATGCCCATGATGAACAATATAGCGAACGGCGCAACACCTAGGCCTGGGGGCGAACAGGACGATGAGAACACTGAAGGGCGACTCAATGCCTATATTTACGACTACTTTCTGAGGAAAGAGCATTTTGATTGTGCGCGAGCCGTGATGAACAGTGGGCTACACATGTCACCTGCCCTGCGGAGCCGTGATACCGACGTCAACGGCACCGACGACAATGCAATGCAGACAGATCCGAAAGATGAGGTAGGCTCGAAACGACCGGACGATCTACCTCCTCCAACTGTTGCAGGTGGTTCCTCTGACCCCCAGGCCCAACCTTTCCTTCTCGAGTGGTTTGGACTGTTCTGGGACGTATACTGTGCGCAACGCAGGAAACCCAGTGCAACTGCGCAGGCTATGCAATTTGTACAACATACCCAGGTACGTAACTCTGCGGCGATTCTCGATGCAAGCGCTCAACATCCTACACAGACACAATCAAGGCTCCGAACCGACCAACAAGCACAACTTCTAAGAGCAGGTATGCCAGTGATGGCTCCGGAGCAGTACCAAATGATGCGCTATCAGCAGGCGAATGGCATGCAGATGAATCCTGACCTGCGAACAAAGGCCATGCAAAATCGAGGGTTGCAGCCGTATGTATCCCCTAACCCGTCTATGCTCAGTGCTACATACCCGGGACTTGAGATGGGAGCGGTCTGACCAGCAACGCAGAACACCGCATCAAATAGCTCAAATGAAGAGCCAGCAGCAGCTGATGCAGCAGCAAACAATGCGTCGTGACCCATCAGATATGGACGTCAATGGTCAAAGAGCGCGGACGCCCTCGTCTGGGGACAATGCCCCGTCACCGTCTAAAAGACCCCGCATCGAGAACATGCCGTACAACGGGCAACAGATGATGCCAAACGGCAGAGGACCGATGCCAGGCATGCAAGGCCAGCAAGTGAGGGAGGCGGCCTTGAATGCAAATCAGGCGAATCAAATGCTGATGAACAATGGTATCCCTCCCGAGAACCTTACCCCAGCCCAATTCCAAACATTTCAAGCACAAAACCCCGCGGTCCAAGCTAAGTCCATGCAAGTCTACATTCAGAATCACGCGAGGGCCAACGGTAACCGCCAAGGCATGCCAACGCCAGGGATGCCTGGTCAGGGCTCCCCCATCATGCAATCCAACTTTGACTTGGGCGCCCCTGGAGTCCCGCAATACATGAATGATCAAACCATGATGCGAGGGGGTGTACCACCGGGTAACGCAAATGGCGGTAACCACGCACTCCAGGATTACCAAATGCAGTTGATGCTACTTGAGCAGCAAAACAAGAAGAGATTGTTGATGGCTCGACAGGAGCAAGATATAATAAGTCGCCCAGATGGTCAGCCAATGCCTGGTGGTCCTGGGTACGCTCCCGGCATGTCACCCTCGGGCAGCAGATCTGGGCCATCACCTGGGCCCAACGAGCAGGGTAAGCGAGGAGGCACTCCCAAGATGGGTGCTTCAGGTTTACCTGGTTCTCCCATGCCGGACGGCAGCATGCCGCAAGCACGAGGCTCTCCTGCAGCGTTGAGCTTCACTGGCCAGATGCCTGCCGAAATGCAATATCAAATGAACGGGATGGGTGCCGTGGGACCTAATGGCTTGAGACTACCACCGAGTTCACATCCTGGCCAGATGGGAGCAGGAACCTTCCCAGCTCAACAGCAGATGGAAGCAATCCGACAAGCCCAAGCGGCTGGTAGAATGCCGAATGGGCAGCAATGGCCGCAAGGACTGCCCCCAGGTCAAGCGCCGATGATGCAGCCCAACCAAGCACCACAACCAGCTCAAATCGGAACTCCCCATCAACGCAATGCAATGCCCCCACCGCAAGCAGTTCCAGCTGGGACGGCAGCTAATGGAGCTCGTCCAAGCTCTCCAGCCCAAGGCGCCCCACCAACACCGCAGGCCACCAACAAGCCTAATCCCAAAGGCAAAAAGGACACGAAAGAAACACGAAAGGTGTGATAGCTGCTAAGCGCTTTCTTCACGTACATTGCTGACATTGTTACAGCGACCCAACAAAAAGAACTCGACGGCAAGCGTGGCCGCAAACGCAACTCCCTCGGGCGAACCTGAAGCACCTCCCACACCTACACCAGCGACACCAATCACGCCGCAACATCCAAACTCTTTTCAGAAAGGCGACGCACCAAATCAGGTCGCGATGCCTCCAGGTCCCAATCCGGCTGCTCCTGTCCCAGGTCTGGTGCCTCCTCAGCCCGACGTCAATGCCGTGCAATATGGCCTGGATGGTGCCGAAGTAAGTACTTTACCTCTGCCTCAAAAGGCGCTACTTTGCTTGATCATGATCAAGAACCCTCGGCAAATGACCAAGCGTCGCTGTGGTCAAGGGCTTCGCTAACATATATTCTTTTTGCAGCATCCGTACAACATGGCCTTCAGCGATAATATGGGTGGTGACGTGCTGGAAAACTTCGACTTCGACTCCTTCTTGCATGATAACGAAACTTTCGACTTCGACGCCGCAGGCTTGACGTACGGCAACGGCGAGGGTGTAGAAGCAGGCACAGAAGGTCCTTGAGACTTCTACACCGCTAGCTCGACACAGTCCCGGCAAGCCACACCCACCACCCTTGGCTCCTAATCAATACGCAATGCTTCACGACGCTCTCGATCTACCGTGTCCATACACCCAGGCTCCTCAGTACCTCGTCTCTTCCTCGGCGTTAATATTCCGCGATAACCGACGGACTTTATACCTCTTTGCGCGATGTCGCCTGTATCTTGATTTGCCTTTTTGGAAAAAAGATGGCCTTATTTAGTATCAAAAGGTGGAGGGTTGGATCAATACGCAAACGGAGTAGATTGGGCGTTCTTCCTCTCCGTTCGTCGATTTTGTTTTCCATGTATCTTACTCACGGTCTCCATGTGTACGCGCTGGTGTAGCTAGGGGAGGTTGGCCGTCGTTTCGCTACGGTCGAAATATCATCCCGTCGTGGATAGCAAGTCCTGGTCAATAACGCGCTCATACAGCAAGCTTGTGCGAATGTGTCATAAGCCGTTCAGCGCTTCTTGTCTTCATTCCATTGCAGGCACCATCCTCTCAAGTGAAAATCAATCCGAAACAACCACACCCCCTAGCCCGCCCTCCTAACCTTCCCCTCCCCTCCGCTCCCGCTCCTCCTTCTTCGCCGTCAACTCCGCGATCCGCGCTTTGTCCGTTCCCGTGGCCTCTAGCGCCGCGAGCGTAGCTACCCCGTTTGTGCTTGCGATGAGCGCGCGCGAGACCTGGTTCGGCGGCGCTGCGAAAGTAGGGCTCTGAGGGCATGGGTTTGAAAGGGGGTGGGATAGATGAGTTTGGGTGGAACCTTGTGGTGCTGTGTTGAAAATGTGTTGGGAGCAGGAGTTGTGATGCTGGTGCGGTAGGTGGAGGAATGAGAGTTCTGGTGGGGTTGTTTCTTGGGGAGGGGATGGAGGGAAGGATTTGTATATGCGTGAGGGCCGAGGCCTCAGGTGTGGATCGTGGGGGGATCTATGAGTGAGGGAGGGAGTGTGTGAAGGAGTCATTGTGAAGCGGGATCCGGGATCGGGGTTGCGGTGTTCTGGTATGACTGTCGAAGTCAGGATACCAGCTTGGCTCATCAGAATCGATCGATGGTTCGGGGGAATTCCAGAATGTGAAGAGTCGCTGTTGTTAGCTTTCTTGGATTCTGTGTTTGCCGTGGACCAAGTCAGCGTTGTGCTCTCTGAGTCTTTGGATGATCATCCTGTGTCATGGGGACGACTCCAGTCCCTGTGGCTCCTGAGAGCAGTCACCTATATATTCTGCCTCCATACCTCCTGCTCCATATCCTTTAGACCCTCATCAACAAGCACAGAAGCAGAATTACCGCCACCCTGTTGACCTTCTTATTCCAGTAACTCATAAAATACAATCAGAAATAGACAACGAGATTCTCCGAAACCGAGATTCCTATCTCTCAATATCAGAAACCATGCAGCCATACAAGATCTCTTCACTCGCCGCGGCATTAGCAGCCCTCTTCCTCTTGCTCGCACCTCCGACCAGCGCACTTCTCGCTCCTCTGGCGGACTCAAATTTACTGCCGGACTCGACTTTCCAGGTTCCGGCGCTTAGGAAAGACGTCAACATGCCGACATCGACTTTCTACCCCGCGGTGCACGCTTGTCCCGCTTCTGGGTGAGTGAGAGTATTCTGGTTCTTGGTTTCCTGCTTTTGTCACACCTGGCCACAATGCGGCAGTGTAGAGAAGGACGAAGAGTTATGCTAAAATGGGTGTTTGACAGATGTCCCAAGACTTCTCAAGCAACGCGCAACGGGGATGGTAACGCCGGCACCGTTCCAGCGGTGGTGGCAGGATTGTGCATTGTTGGTGGAGTAGCCGCGGTGGCTGGCGGGCTGGGCTTGGGGATGGGCCTGGAAGAGGAGGAGGTGGGGAATTAGGGCGTAGTGGCCATAGAGGACGTGGTGGATTGCTTGAGGGGGCGCTGCATGTATTTGTTGGCTGTTAGTTGATCAGTATGTTTGTTGAATAGGGTTTGCGTGGAGGAGGTTGGATTCGGTGACGATAGATACTTCTAGATTTATGCTGTTGAGTTTGCAAGCTTTCTGGCAGCGTGCAACGCAAGGACAAGCGGTGTGACAAGCCTGATGACGAGAACGAAATTGCTATGAAAATGCGCTTTAGCGGCGACGTTAATGGAGAAGCGATGTTACACGTAGAGCTTGAGGAAGCAGAAGCCAGCTGTGAGTACGGGATGCTTGTCCATGCGTTGTCCAGGAAATTGGAAGTATATATTGAGAGCTTGCACAGGCTTTTCTTCAGTTGCAAAGATAGCTTTAAGTCTTAAGAGCAACACTGACCCAAAAGGAGCCGACGATGAACAAGGACACAAAGCCCAGTTCGGAGAGGACGGCAGAGCAACGATCTCAAAATCAACAGCACCAAGCGCAACAACAAGGAAATGGTTCGAATCCGGCTACCCAAGGTCAAGCGGAGGGTCATCAAGGATCAACATCGAATAAGAAACGTACATACGAGGATATGGCCGCAAATTCCAAGGCGAGAGAGGAAGCACCTGGAGGCAAAAGGTCATGGTGGTAAGCGGCGATATCTACGAGAAAGTGACGCGAAACGCTACCCATCACACTGCTCGCTATGTTCAACGTGGAACAACTCTTCGTCGCGTTCGAGGCTCCAAAGTCTGTAGTGGGAGGCAGATTGGTTAAAAGATCCTGGTAGATACCGAGAAGCTGCTGAAAGCCCGAGGTAGCCCAGAAGCAACTGCTTGTTACTGATATGTCTCGGTCTGTGGCATTGGGTGAACAGGGCAATAGAAGCGTTTTGGGTTGGTTGGTAGATGTCGAATTTGCGCTGATCAAAGCATTTCGCTTCGCAAATGTTGGTCTGAATGAATGAAAACCAATCCCCGTGTAATGCAGTCTAGAGATTTTTGGTTGATCAGGTCTGGTTGCATCAGGTCTGGTTGCACGAGGCCATCTCACTGTTGATGGCCTACGGTATCCTGCGAAAAAACCACATTCATGATAGTAAAGAATCTCATCAACACCGAAAAGGCGAAGTCTCGATTCTCCAATCTTGATGGCATAGTTTTTCCAGTGGTCGCACTTCCAAAATGATTCCAGAGCGCCTTATTAGTTGCTCTGCTGTGGTAAAAAATCCTCCCATGACTATGCTAATGTTCTTCTGGTTCGGGAAGTGGAGATTTACTAAGCTGAAGAACGAGCCTTGCCTTTGTTCCAAATGCGGGTTGCACCGAAAAGGCGCGCACTAAGCACGGTCCATTTCGTGGATGACATGTACGGAGTAGTTAACGTTGATGTCTCCTACGCGACGTGCAGCCCGAAAAGGCAATGTCGCTGATGGGCTAGCCGCTTATCGATAGCGCGTACGGAAGCCACTTCTCCAATTGGCGGCAAGGAGACCCTGAAACGAGTAGCCAAACAAAACACACGCTTCTCCCAACCTCCTCGCCCTCTCTACGGCCACTCAATGTGGCCAGCACGTTGAGGCCTCAGGACCGCGAGCGCGCAATATTCGTGATATTGCACCACAACATGCACCGTCTCCGCGACTTTCTCTTTGTGTTGATCGTCTCACCGAAAATGACTCACTATAGCGCGTACTTCTGGCCTGTGATTGATTGGCGTTTGCTCTTCTCTGGATTCCTTATGTTCCGGGCAGACGCTCTTGTTTCCTGAGGTATCCCCACATTTCTGGCAAGGCCATTTTCTGTTGCCGTCCAATACCATATGCCAATCGTATTAGATACTTGTATTGTGTCGAATAATCGATCAATAGTATTAGTTTAGTCCATTAAATAGCCTTCCGACGATTACCCTCTTTCTGCAGCCAGAAAGTCGTTATTGATAGGAAGGAAGGTAGTTGCAGCGGCGCCGTATGTCTTTGCTCCCACATCCGAGTAACGCAAACCTAACTCTCTTGAACAAGTCTTCGTGTGTTTTAGACGACATGCTTAGGCGTGATGTCTTGTCCTGCCTTTCTACGCTTTTGGTGGACGGGCAGACCTCGAGATACATTTCTTTCCTACCTACCCAAAGAAGATCTCGCTTCAATGCGCTTGGCGTGCCATGATTTCGGCGTCCGTGCTGCGCCAGCTCTGTTCGAAGACGTTAAGGTAGAGTTCCGAACCAGTGTCTTCAGCAAGCCAGCGCGGATGGCGGCTCTGCAACGAATTGGCTACCACGTACGAACTTTGACTTTCAGTATGCCACATACTCCGGAGACTTTCCTACCTCCACTTCTGGATCCAGAGACGGGCGACGAAGAGACCTTCATCTACGTGCCTTATGTCGAGTCGTCACGGGACTCCGCGACCCGTCTCAGCAATCCCACCTACGGCAGCTGGGAGATGACCGACATGTTGGTTAAGCAATACCCGCCACTCTTCCATGCCGCGGCGAATGTGCCTTCGTTCGTACGTGCTTTTTCGTCGGTGCCCAACCTGAAGCGCCTACGGATCTCATGTCCTGGGCAAGAGCCTTCACAGCGTTATCGACGAAGTATCGTTGACTACGCCTTGATTTCTGTTCGCATAGCTGTCGAACGCAATCGGCTTTTGGCGTTGGATACCCTGTCGCTAGACTCGGTCCATGCTGGCGCAGTTTTGTATTTGAAACCTACGATGGGCTTTGGTGCCCTGCCGAACTCGACCAAACGATGGAGGCAAATCAAGAAGCTTGACATACTGATGGACAGTGTACCATTTTCTCCGCATCCTCCGACTGACCATCTCAAAGTACTGCATTCGTACCTCCAAGTCTTCTCACCCTGTCTCGAGCGACTGGATTACCGTTGGCAAGGGTCGAAGGGACTATGTCCTATCACGCTCCACGACGAGATTTGCCTCCAAGAGAGTAGTCCAGACCTAGCTTGCCCCAGGCGCTGTCACGTTGCGCTTCCTCCCCTCAAATTCCAGCGGCTTCAGGACATGGAAATCGATAACATTGTCATTGACGCTTGCCAGGTCTCTGGCTTCATCACTAGCCACAGGCATAGCTTGAGTGACTTCAAGTTCGAGAACACCCAACTACGCAGCGGCTCGTGGGATGAAGCGCTGAAGCCATTGACGCGGATCAGTGGCTCGGAAAAGTGGAAGGAGAAAACGGAGGAGGTGATGGACGTCCCACTTATCCTTAGTCCTGTTGGATTACAGCACACCCTGCTCAACGAGGTTATACAAGAGTTCCCTTTCCCGAAGCAGCGTACGCCAAGGCTGAGCCAGCGTGGGTGGCAGAAAGCTGGAGCGAAAGGTCGAGAACTAATCTTGAATACCCCCTGTCATATGGGACGACTTCTGAAGTCCACAGTCTTTACCTGGATTTAGACTTTCATGTGAGATAGGATAGATGTTGTGTAAATAGCTACGATACTTTATAGTTGACCGTCTTCAACGCAGTACAAGCATGGATTTACAACTGATGTTGTTCAGAACAGGCCATCCGACCAAAAGTACTTTACCTTAACGATGCGAGGTTCTGTGTTATTGTTTCAGTGCTTCACGCCCTGGTCGTTGTTCGAGTGGGATGAAGTTACTTTACTCGAGCGGTGTGACGCTACGGATTATCCCTCGGCCCATGACAGCTGCATTCGTACTAGCCCTCACCGAAGCCTTGCCGAGGTCCCCTGTCCCTTCACATGCGCGGAACACCTCGAACTTCGATGTAAGCGTTGTCCTTCCTTTGACCGTTATTGATGTCCTTCACCGCTCACATTTGATTGAGTACCGTATTTGTTTTCTGGTCTCTGCACGCAGTCGTCCCCCCATACATACTGAATCTGCAAGAACGAGTTATCTGACCAGTCGTACTCTTTAGCTTTACCATGTCTCTCAAGAGTGGTATGCAGGTGTATCTACATGTCGCATTGCAGCAGCATCTGACATGACGCAGATGCTTTCCCATCTTCCGAAGCCTTTGATGCCATCAACAGCTCTCTCAAATCCGACGACGCTGAGCGCCAGGACGCTGTGAAGAAGGGCAACGCCATTTTTGCATTCAACCTGAAGAATACAAAGGGTGAAACAGAGAGCTGGTACATGGATCTCAAGAAGAAAGGCGAAGTCTTCAAGGGGAAACCCGACAAGGCGGATGGTGAGCTCGTCGTCCTTGTGTTTTGTCTTCCCATCAACCTACTGTCCAGTCATGCGACGCATCGTTCGATCATCGCGGCTTCGTAGCACTTTCGAACAGACCGTACTGACGCAGAATGATAGTCACTCTATCGTTGTCGGACGAAGACTTCGGCAAGCTGACCAGCGGCAAGACCCAAGCGCAACGGTTATTCATGGCGGGCAAGCTGAAGATCACGGGCGATGTCATGAAAGCGACGAAGATGGAGCCGGTGTTGAAAAGAGCACAGGCGAAGGCGAAACTCTAGATCGAGTAGTGCAATAGCCACCAATCGGAGAATTCTTCAGCATCCGGTCCCTTGCGTTTCGCCACACGAATGATACTGATACGAAGCTTGGATAAGTGCTTGGCACTTCTGATAGCAAATCCGCAATCGTCAACAAACTACGTCGAGGAATTACTTCCGTTATAAACTGACCTCGACTGAGAAAACTGAGTAGCAACGCAATAACCGTGGACTCCGTTCGAGATGGACGATTCGCAAATTGTGACTATTCATGAACTTTGAAGTTGTTCTTGGCCAAGCAGTGGTTTTTCGTTTCGACGTTCTCCCAATCATAGCGCGGCTCACCGCCATGTACTTCACTATTATGAGCCATTCCATTGGGACAGAGGACATGAAGTACCTGTGAATTACCAGTATTTCGCCTGCAAGGAGTTTAGTAGCATGGCTACATCAATCACACAGGGGCCTTTGAGCCTCATCAGTCTTCAAGCTATTTCGGTACATCTACCTTGTGTCACAAGAAGATTCTTTCGTGCTCTACTTCCCTCATGGCTACCAATCCAAAGCTTCTACAGGGTAAAGTTGCTGCTATCACCGGTGGCTTGACTGGCATCGGTCGAGCGATTGCTATAGGTTTCATGCAACATGGCTGCAAAGTCGCTATTAATCACCTCGATGGCCCCAGCGATGAGCAAGCTCTCCAATCACTACACACAGAACTGCGGGGGTTTGTTCCAGGGTTTCTGACAGTTTCAGGAGATATATCCAGGCCGGAGAGTGGAAAACGCTTGGTGGAGGTGACCGTGAGACAATGGGGCAGACTAGATATATTGGTCAGCAATGCCGGAATATGTCAGTTCGCCGAATTCTTGAGGTATGCCCAGAATTACTCCTCGTTTAGCTTAATCTCAAGCTTTACGTAGCATAGAACCAGATCTATATTCCCGGACAGTGCGCACAAATCTCGATGGCTCATTCTACGCTAGCCAAGCTGCTGCGCGACAAATGGCCTCGCAAAACCCATCCGGTGGCTCCATAATAGGGATCTCATCGATTTCAGCATTAGTTGGTGGGGGCTTGCAGACGCATTACACACCCACGAAAGCCGGTATCTTGAGTCTTATGCAAAGCTGTGCTGTGGCTCTGGGGCGATACTCGATTCGCTGCAATGCGATTCTCCCGGGAACCATCAAGACCCAGATGAACGAGGAAGATCTCAGCAACGACGCCAAGAGAAAGTACATGGAGGAGAGAATCCCACTGGGGAGGATTGGCGCACCCGAGGACATAGTAGGGCCAGCTGTGTTCTTGGCTAGTGATATGAGCAGCTATGTGGTAAGTGTCGCACGCACCTTTCAATGATTGGCTTTTCCTTGACGCTGACGATGCCAGACTGGTGCCCAATTGCTCGTTGACGGTGGATTGTTCGTCAATCTGCAATAATTGTGCTACGTGCGAAGTGCTGAAACCTCGAGACTACAAGATCCACGAAGGCCACGACATATCGTAGACTCCAGTATTTAGATATCAATGGAGAGCAAATCAAGTCATACAAGGTACCCTAACAGTATCGCAAGAACAGTCTACAATGTACCTCGACGTATGTACAGAAAGCCCCGTAATTCTTTGTCTTTGGCTCCTTATCTCAGCAAGTATCTGCTGGCTTTTCTACGTTACTTTGATCCATCAAATCTTGGCACATTATGCCAATCAATTCGAAATACTACAACAAGCAATGCAAAGGGCTATTCTCTGCGCTCTCGGCTCGTTGATCTACCAGGGCACAAGTTCCTAGTACCTTGATTCGTTTCTTAGGATCGAGCTTTTACTACGAGACGTAGTAATATTGGAGATCACACGCTTCGGACTGCGAGCGAAGTCCGAGCAGCCGTTATCACCGCTAACTTAGTGGATCGACAACTGTATCACTTCACGAAGAAGCAATTATGCACCGATCCGCCATTGTGAGATCATGTGAGTCTGCATGCGCATCACTGGGCCAGAATCTCTGTCGAGGTTGCCGGCTTTCACACTTCTACCTGCCGTACTTTATCCGACAGCTGCAAGACGCGAAATCTCCGATCCCGTTCCAAAAGGCCCGAAACCGAAAGCCGGGGATCTCCAAAACGTCATCCCGGCAGATCTTTGATCGAGGTTGCATCACCCCACTTGCGGTGCCTGTGCTTCGCAGACAATACCACTAGTGATTCAGCTGCAAACAGCCAATTAATCATCTGAACATTATGGCAGGTGAAGCAGCAAAGCCTCCTCCTCCGGGTGTCTACGTACCCGTGCCCACATTTTTCGTCTCCAGAAACGACCCGAATTACCCTTCAACGGCCCCTCCTCTCGATCTCGAAACCCAAGCCAAGCATGCCATCCATCTCGCGAAATGTGGTATCCGCGGGCTCGTTGTACTCGGCTCTACGGGCGAGGCCGTGGCGCTGACAAGCAAAGAACGAAGTCAGCTCCTAAGGCACGTCCGGGCAGAGCTCGAGAAGGCCAACTTCAAGGACTATCCTATTATCGCCGGCACCTACACACAAGGCATTGAGGACACGATATCGCAGCTTGAGGATGCGGAAGCTGCCGGCGCTCAATATGGCCTGGTTCTGGCACCTGGCTACTTCGCAATGGCACTGAACCAGGATGGGCTGAAAGACTGGTATACTGCAATTGCTGAACGCTCGCCGATACCGATTATGATGTAGGTACGGCTCCTTTGTCCAAAATGCTCCGCGACTGAGGAGCGCCGCCTGGCTTGTGATCCTTATCTTCAGGTCGATCTGCTGACGATAATCCAGTTATCACTACCCTGCGGTTTCGAACAACATCATTATCACAGCACCAACATTTCAAGCTTTAGCCGCGCATCCGAACATAGGTATGTGGCTCCGAAGTCCTATTCACCTATTGTGAAAGCTAGCAGCAGCTCTGGGACACCCATCGACAATAAAGGTTGCGGAGGCTTGCTTGACAATTCCTCCTCTTTTCGATTCATAGATACTGACTCTGCACTTCTTGGCAGTTGGCTGTAAACTCTCCCACGGCGACCTTTCCCTCCACACCCAGATAGCCTCCAATCCCCACATCGACGCCAATCACTTCGCACTATTCACCGGCCTCGGTCAGCAACTGCTCCCTGTCTTGACAGTGGGTGGAGCAGGTGCTATTGATGGGCTAGCGGCGATCTTTCCTCGGGTGGTGGTGCGCTTATGGGAAGCAACTTTGCAAGGGGGTTTGGATGAAGCAAGGAGCATACAGGTGAGTAGACTTACTCGTTGTGAAAGTCAGATATCGGTGCTAGATGCATTACAGGAGGCGGTCTGTAGAGGCGAGGAATTAGTGGTCGGAATGGGTGTCCCTGGGATCAAGTCGGCTGTGTCACGCGTTCTGGGTATGGGGGATCAAGATGGGACAAGGTTACCTCTAAAAGGAGGGATGTCGGACGACGAGTGGGCGAAATGGACGGACGTTATGGACGATCTGGGGGCGTTGGAAAAGGAGCTGGCTTCAGGGAGTGGTGAAGAGAATGGGAAGTGAGAGGCATCACAGGGTCTGAGGTCCCTTTGTAATAAACCAAAAAGCATGTGAACATAAGAGATGTACAATCGTTGAATAAGAATATGGCCGTGTGCAAGGCGTCACTAGCAGGAATCATGTCACCTCTCAGCGGTTGTCTGACGTCTTCTGACTTCGGTGAGGCTTGCTTCAGCGGGTACAGTGATGTTGCTCACAGTGATTTATCATGCTGTAGCTTTGGACTGACTTTCCATGTGAAGCTGTCAATGGTGTTGGGCAATCAGGGGGATGGATCCTCCGCTCTCTAGCTGAGACAGTAATACTCTATATAAAGCTCACCACTTGTCTTCCACCACCAATAGATCTGAGGCAAACCGTCATCACGTCAAATTTGTGAAGATTACTCGGGTGATCCTCGGTCTGAGAAAGGCCCCACTTCTCTCACCGATCTTTCCACTTTCGCTCTGGTCTGTCGAGGAAACGTGAAGAAACTTTGCAGTATTGATACGGAGTCCCGTACTGGTTCAAGAGATTATGGCAGTCCCCAAAGTCGAGCACGATAAGGCCGCTTTGATTGTTGTGGACATGCAAGAAGATTTTTGCCCCCCAGTAAGAGCTGCATCTCTTAGTCCGGAACCGTTGCATCTTCAGAGAGCTCCCACTGACGACGTAGCAGTCTGGATCCCTGGCCATTTATGGAGCCCGAGATCTTGTCCCCGCCATCAATTCTCTCCTTGCCCTTCCCTTCGCTCTGAGAATTGCTACGAAAGACTGGCACCCTGCCGATCATGTCTCGTTCTACACCTCCCATGCTTCTCCAAATATCAAGCCCTTCCAGTCCACCGTGATCGTCTCGAACCCCGAGAACCCATCCGAAACCCAAAATATTCCCGTGTGGCCAGTTCACTGTGTCCAGAACACCAAGGGAGCGGATATCATACCCGAGATTGACGTCTCGAAGGTCGACACAATTGTCGAGAAAGGAAGAGACAAGAGAGTCGAGATGTTCTCTGTTTTCTCGGACAGCTTCGGGCGGAAAGGAGAAGCTTTGAGCAGCCATGATGTTGCTAGTTTACTAAGAAACGCTGGTGTGGAGCAGGTCTTCGTGACGGGACTGGCTGGAGACTATTGTGCTTTCCATACCGCTGTGGATGCAAAGAAGGAGGGTTTCGAGGTCTTTCTGGTGGAAGACGCGGTTAAGAGCGTGGATCCAGGTCAAGGGGGATGGGGAGCTTCAAAAAAAAAGCTACAAGATATTGGAGTCAGCATTGTCAATATGAACGGACCCGAGGTTGAGAAGATCAAGGGCGTGGCCTAGGAACCACAAGCACCTATGTCCGGATCGAATGGCGGACCAGCATGGTATAAAGATTCGTCCCTAAGAGCTCCTCGGTCGTCAAATCACAGACGCTTGGCTTACGGATCCGTAACCGGAGACGAATCTCGCCCATAATCTGGGTCTTTGGCACAAAAACACGCGACTTGGTTTTGCATTATTGGTGGCCTTTGTTGGGCAGTTGCCAGCCCAATATCAAATACATCCCAAAAAGGAAACTTTGGCGAGCACACTAGAAAAGGCGCTACGATCAACATAGTTTCTTGCGGATCCCACTTGACGCGATCTCAAACATTATCCAGCATAACAATCATCCACAAAGGCACCCATCACGACAAGCAACCAAACAAGAATGCCTTCTTCAAAAGGAAAGCCCACTGACCCGAAGCTGCGTGAAAAAGTCAAGGAAGGTACGCGATCTTGAGCTGTCCTGTAATGATGTAACTCACCGGTCGCAAACTGACTCTCTTCAGATGTCATGAACGAGACGAATAAGGATGGCACTGGGAAAGGTCAAATGGCCGCCTGGAAGGTATGCATATCTACACCTGCTCCCCACTGATTTGTAGGACTACATGCTCTTCAGCGCGTTGAATTCTATTGCTCTTACTTCAGCGCTAATGGTCGCGTTTGTAAACAGGCAGGGAAGATCGCGCGGGAGTACGAGAAGGAGGGTGGTTCATACGAGAACGAGCCCGGTTCGGAGAACAAACCCAAGCAAGGAGCACCCGAGGCGAAGTCTGATGCCGAGAAGATGGCAGAGACCCAGAAGGATGACAAACCCAAGGCGAATAGCGGCAAGAAGGCCGCCACCAAGAAGGGTGATGGCAAAGCGAAGACGCCAAGGAACAAGAAGGAACCTAGAAAGGGAACCCGTTCGTCTGCGAGGATCGCCAGCCAGAACTCTAACAAGCGTAAGGCGCCTGAGCCGGAGAAGAAGCCGGCTGCGAAGAAGGCAAAGACTTCCAAGAAGTGATGTGCGCTTTCGCTATGCCGTGGGTAATGGGTCATGTCTCCGTCCTTTCTTTTCTACGTGGTGGATGACTGGGTCAGGCATGTTTGTCGGGTTGCGCGCTCTTCTTCGGTGGCGCTGCTAGGGCGCTTCGTGGGAGTCGCGTTGCGAATGAGCAGGGTGTGCGTTCTTCAATCAACCGGCTGAGATCCGTTCGCCTTTTCCTACTGTGCTCATTGCTTCCCCTCTCATATCGATGATTTCCACTCTCATCACTGCCTCATCTCCTCTCGCTTCTGCTACTCTGCCTTTCCGATGAAAGCGAGCTGAATACCCATTCCTTCTTTTCCCCCTTCACTGGACTAGAGTCACCCGTCCACGTGTTCACATAGATTCGGAGACAAGCATCACGCGAGCATACGCAAACCGAGAACGTGAGCAGACTGTCATGTTGATATAGCACTACGAAAGGGCCATCACAATCTAACAACACAGCCCACCCTTCCATCAACGCATCATCCACTCAAGCAAAGAAACCCAGAAAATAAACCCCCGACGCGCCCGTCCACATCCACATCCATATACACTCGCTCTCCTCCCCCATCCAAAGCCCATCTCCCTCCTCCACACACTCATCCCATCGCCCTCCCAACCCCCCTCGCCAACTCCCCCGCCTTCCCCCCCAACCATCAAGCCAAGATGATTCGCTCCCTCCATACACCCCACCACCACCCACCAAAGCTGCCCCCAGCCATCGTGTCCGAAACCCGTCCGGTTATCCAACAGCCGCGAACCGCCCGCACATTTGCACACCTCGTCCTTCGCCCACCGGATATGTTTCTGCGTGGGCCCCGCGCATCACGTCGGAGAACTGAACGGCTGCGAGGCGTTGCTTGTGAACGGCCACGATAGGTACTTGTCACGCAAGCACATGTTGCTCGATGCCAGGTCGGGGATTCGCAGGTGCTCTGTTGTCTATCCGCCCAGGAAGCTACTGACCACTGTCCCTAAATCCTTGCGCAACCTCCACGAGAGCTCAGTCACCTGCTTATCTTCTTGCAAGCCGTAGTAGTATGGCGTTCCGTTTTATGGTGCCCATGAATGGAACTCCCTCTATGACCCGTAATTATGCTACTGCTGAGTCGGGGAAGATCGTGTTCAGCGGAGTCGTCATCCTGAACAAGTACTCGGGCTGAACACGTAGTCGCAGACGTCTGGGCAAGCATGGCAACGTCGCATCTTCTGAGATTATTTGATTGGCTAGTAAATTTTTGTTGGACTACCTTGGTGACCCATCACCTATGCCCATGGCGATTTGTTTATTCCGAGATATTCGCAGTTGCGGTTTACAGCATGAGATATCGCGACACGGGTGACCGTTGTAGGCCACAGGGCATCGATTCCTCGTCGACAAATAGACTACCCGAAAAACCGAAGTATATTTATATGCGTTTCCTTGAATAGGATATACTGGCCCACAAGCATAGTATAGATCCAGAGAAGTAGAAACCACGCTTACAAAATCCTGCGAGGTCCTCTTTTGACGCTGCGGTCATGATTGAATCGACACAAAAATGGTCAAGGGATTTTTCCAAACCTGTTTGGCAGTGATGTAGCCGGAGCTCTCACGTTGAGTTGATGACATCCGCGAGCTGTCCCAGTGTCTAGTCTCCGCGGTCAGGCTTTGAGAATCTTGCCCGACGGCATCCCCGAAAGCATGAACCATCGAGGAAGGGCAGCACCACGATGGCGTATCAGGCAAACACAATCATCGTAAACCAAGCCGCTTTCCTCAAAAACGTCAAAGCAGCCAGCGCAAACGCGTCCGTCGCCGTCCGCATCGTTGGTTGTACCACGGGCTTAAACCCAGCGTTATGATTGAACGGAATCTCGTTCAGCTTCCCAGCCTTCTTTGCTTCGTCCCATTGCTGCGATTCTGTACCACCATAAAGCCAGAACAAACAAGGAGCATTGCACGCCCGTGCCAGTACCGAGAAATCCTCGCTCCCCGGCAGTGCCTCCATATCCCACGCTTTCTCCGTGAAGTACGCTTTGAATGCGCTGCTTAGGATGCTGCTTTGCTCTGGATCATTAATAGTCGACGGCGCGTGCATTATTGTCTTGAACCTCGGCTCCTTCACGACTCCCGAAGCTTGACACTCAGCGCGCACGACCCTTCTGACAGACTCGAGGAGCTTTTCGTGGATCTGTGGGTCATAGGCACGGATCGTGAGCTTTACATCTACGTAGTCGGGTATGATGTTGGAGGCTTCGCCGCCGTGCATGCTACCACAAGAAATCACTGCCGTTTCGCCGGGCTTGACCTCTCGACTCGTGATGCTCTGCAGCCGCACTACGATGTGGCTGGCCGTGAGGATCGGATCGATGGCTGTATCCGGCCGCGTGCCGTGACCCCCTTTGCCGTAGATGCGAATCTCGAGTGAATCAACGGCGGCGAGCATTGGCCCTGGGCCGAGCGAGACGACGCCAGCGGGTAGAGTTGAGAAAACATGCTGTCCGAGGACAATTTCTGGGAGTGGGATACCGAACTTGGTATACAGACCATCATTGACCATAGCCTGCGCCCCGCCCGCAAGCTCCTCGTTTGGTTGAAGAAGCGCAATCACCGTCCCCATCCATTGCGACCGCGCGGCGTGCAGCAAAGAAGCCGTGGCCATGAGTGACGTAACATGCATATCATGCCCGCAAGAATGCATCACCGGGACCTGCTAGCCATCAAGGTCTTTCATGGTTTTGGTGCTGCTGTACGGGAGTCCGGTGTCTTCGCTCACTGGTAAAGCGTCCATGTCTGCGCGTAATAGTACAGTAGGGCCGGAGCCATTAGCGAGGACACCCACGACGCCATGCCCGCCAACTCGTTCGTGGACCTCGAAAGAGAGGCTTTTCAGATGTCGGGAGGCGATGGAGGCGATAGTTCGGGGTCTTGGGGGATCTCTTTATATGTGGTTTCGTAAAAGCTGAAAGAGGGGCGAAATTCATCGAGGATGGCGGAGACACTGTGGTCAGTTTCGTCACGTTCAATCAAGGCCATATTGTATTCATCCAGTTACATGTCCTCTGCGTGATTGTACAAGAGCAGAAATTGGCGTATGAGACCGTGTATTCACAGTCCTGTATAGATAATGTAATGGAAACCGGTTAAACGCCGTCCCGGCTATATCTTTTGATTAAAGTGGGAAGGATTCGAGCTACAAAGATACACAATTAAGCTACTTGACACTTTCGCTCCTTTCACACCGGCCGCGTTTCAACTGGAAGATCTACCAAGCCCGTATGCGGCAGCTTTCGCGGGAACCGAAGAGGCCGGTAAGGTACGCACCATGGCAGCTATCTGTCAGTGTCTATTCTGCCTCAGGACATGAGGCTCTTTAAAGGTTCGACAAGCTTTCCCCCGTGTTCGGTCGACACTGCGCAGGCACCTGCCACGTGGGAAGGGTAGGTTACCGAATTTTGGATCACCAAGCTCAGAGGAGGCCATCCCGTTTCATATACTCTGTTAGATCCCTGTGGTGGTAAGCAAAACGCTAGGAGGATTTCAGAGGATGCGACAATGGACCCCACTTGCAAAGGCCACGTGTCTATCCTTGTGCGGATAAGATGGGCAGCTCATAGGACGTAAGAGAGGGCGGCTGTGAGGGGGGCTACTTTTGGGGCATGGGCGTGGGGAATTACCGCGTTCGGTTTAGTGCGATGGCAACGTGGGGTTGCTTGTTTGATCGTCGTGACCATTTTGGCGTAGGTTTGTATTATGCAAGTACAAGTTTTGTTGATAGTAACCTCCGAGATCAATTCCAGCGCGGGATTTGCATGCGATGTGTTGTCCATCTTCCCAGAGCAAGAAGCGCAAAGCAAAAGTACACGCATCTCGCCTTCTCCGACCACACGCCAGCAGGCGTAAGTGAAAACCTGATACCTCTATCTAACAAGTCCACTACCATGTCGTTGCCGTGATCCAAGGCAAGCAGAGCAGCAATCTAACTCTTGCCGAAGACCCTGACACGGGGCTCGATTGGCGCGAACTGCTTCTCGAAGCCTCCGCGTGGGGGCCCGGCGGGTGTGCCGAATGCCATCTGAGCTTTGAGGTCCCAGTTGGGGGGCAGGCTCCATTCAGCGCAGACTTTTGGTGAGAGGCCGCCCTTCTGGTAGTGTTGCACGTTGGCACCGAGGCCTTCGGCGCAGAAGGCGGTCCAGACTGTTTTGCCGGGTATGTCAGTAACCTGTTCGTTGCCATGGACAGTAAGAGGAGAACCTACCGACATACTGAGCCATGCCGTTTGCTTGCTCACCCCATTCGGGCAAGCTCTTGAGCAGGTGGCCGATGCGAGGTGGCATAGACTCGACGGCATCGGGGTCGTCGAAGAAGAGAACCTGAAGGCAGGCTCATCAGTACGAACAGTCGCCAGGGCAAGCTTTATTGACTCACTGTGCCATAAGAGCCCTTGGTAGCCTTCAAGTTAGGGGTGATACGCTCTTCGAAGAGATCCGGAGGGAAGCTCTTCTTGGCATGGTCATGGATCATGTGCCAGAGCTTGTCGTGGTCCTTGTGCAACAGGACGACCGCACGGGTGGACTGGACGGAGAAAGCGGTGGGACAGTGGAGGATGGCATGCTTGACGATCTCTTCGATGCGGGCGTCGGAGATGGTGGACTCCTTCTTTATGTCGATGTAGGAGCGGCGGAGGAGAGTAGCGTCGAGGAAGGAGGATTTGGAGGCCATGCTGACGGAATTGGCTTTGGACGATTTGGGAGAATTGTTCTTGGACGATCTGGCAACGGAAAGACGATTGCCCATGGACTGACGGAGCGGGGATTGAGAGTAGAGATGCGGCGTGTGTAGAAGGGCTGGGGAAGTATGAGGGAAGGTGTAAAATATGGAGAGGGACAGTTGATATAGCTGATACGAGACATAGACGAGGCTAAGAAGCTTGATGTTGATTGGGTGCTGACACGGATGCTGGACAAACAGTGTCCGAAGTCACTCCGAACGGCGCCGAGAGGCTTTTCTGGCCCGAGCCCTTTTGGCGACCGCGCGGTGACTATTAACAATCTTGAGCTAAATCGGACCTGACCTCGTCTGCGTGCAACCAACCATGATGCTGGGACGGTTATCCACTACGAGTAGGCAAAAGCAGAACTCGTCCACAGCATGGAACTGAAATACTCCAATCCCGGCTTCCAATTCTTTGAGTAACTTACTTTAGCTTGCGCAGTTGGTCAATGTAAAAGTAATCTCGTTAGTGTGGCTGACTCACCGCTATACGCCGTTTCCCCCTGGACCCATTATGCCCACCGGGCTGTCCCCATGACCCCGCCCCAATCTCATCTATCCTCCTTGCCGGGGAAGATGTTGGGGGGAGTCTCGAACCAGTAGCTGTTGAGAGAGGACAACTGCCCAAGTACCCAGCAGCGAGCAACATCCTCCTCCTTCGCACATCAAAGCTCAGCGCACATCAAAGCTCAGGGCTCAACTGCAAGCCGCTACACTCTGGAGTCATTGTTAAAAGAAAATACAATTACCACTATGTCTACGTTCTCGCACCTACAAGCCTCTTAGCCAAGACATAGAGCTGCGAGCCTACCCAAAGCTTGGCTCTAGCGTGTTCAGTCTTCCAAACAGAAAATCACTATCAAATAGACCATTTGGTACGTCCTGCTCTGTCTGTTCTGCCGTAGATCTGACATGAAGCTGACCCCTATTTTGATCAGGATTGAATATTAGGCAGAGACGAAGAGGATGGTCCATTCGATTAAGGGAGCTTTTGCGCCGGTTTTAGAGGGTTCTGGCTGCGTTGATAGGCTTGCTGATCGCCGCATGTGGGCGGAAGGCAAGTTTGGAGAACTTAGGAGTGGAGTATATGGCTTCCGACCCAACATGTCGGTAAGGGTCCAAGCAGGACGGATACTGTATACCACGTAGGGAATCTTTTGCGTAATATTTGGCCAGACTTGCTGCGCTCAACGACTGGCGTCACCGTAGGTGGCCATGAAAGAAAAGTCGGTTTCATGAGGTACATGCAGAATAAGATGCCCCTGCAACTGTGATTTGAGATCGTTCGCATGCTGCGGACCAAGGTAGCCTCCGAAAGGTAGCATCCACACATCTGCATTTGCACGTGGGCTCCATACCTGCATACGGCCGGCACTAGTAAAAATGGCAGCCACGAGAGGGGCGGAGTTAGGGGCTGCGAAAGTTGCAACACGGTGCCTCAGGTCATGAATCTGACTTGAGCATCGTTCGGTTCTTGAATATAGCAAGACATTCGACGGACTTGGGTTTCAGCTTGTTGCGGTGATCGGTGGCCAAAAAAGCACCCTCACGAGGCGGCTGACAGCTAAGCTAACAGCCATCCCTGATACTGAGTCACGCCTTCCGAGTGCTCACATCATAACGCTCGTTTGATGATTCTTCAATTTTGGTCTCTTTCAAGCCTCGCCAGGAACCTTGGGCTCGCATCTTGTGAAAAAGACTGAAACTTCACGCTGCCCAGGAAATCCTCATGCCTTCCTCAGAATGCGAGAAAATCGATGACAAAATCGACCAGGCCCCGAAAACCGATAGCTATCATACGACAGAGAAGAGATGGAGTCGGGTTTTGTTACCAGGTCCAGATTCTCCCCCCGTATCGCCAAATAACGAGGCTGCCTTTGATACGGTCACAGTCAACACAGAATTAGAGGCCCCAACAGTCAAGTATCAAGAACAGGGAATACAATGCGATTTTGAAGAGCAAGAAGAGAAGGAGAAAAAGTTGCAGACCCCGAATGAAGAAAGCTTACCAACCGGGTCAAGACTGGCAATTCTGCTTCTTTGCGCTTGTACAGCCATTTTTCCTTCAAGCACTGGTGAATCCATCAGCTATCGTGTTCGGAGTCCATGGAAGAATAACCAAAGTCGCAGGACACGACTATTATTGCCACAGCCACTCCTCGCATCACCGAACACTTCCACTCCATCGAAGACGTCGGTTGGTATGGCTCCGCATGTTCTTGACAAGCTGCGCCTTTCAGCTTTTTTAGGGTCGCATCTTCACCTTCTTCAACCTGAAATGGGCCTATCCAGTTGCGCTCTCAATTTTCGAACTGGGTTCTCTAAAATGCGCTAGCTCGCCCAATTCCACGGCCCTGATTGTTGGACGTGCCATCGCTAATTTAGGCTCTGCAGGAATCTTCTCGGGCAGTTTCATCACCATCACATGCTCTGTACCGCTCGTCAAACGAGCCAAATATGGAACATACTTGGGCAACGTGTACGCCATTGCTTCGATATATGGTCCCCTACTGGAAGACGCTTTCACCGATCACCTGACATGCCGGTGGCATTTTTACATTAATCTTCCTCTTGGTGCGGTTGTCATCCTGGAATTTACGGTGTTTTTCAGGCCTGTGGCGCCAGACATGGCGGCGGCTTACGCTCCAGAAACTCGATGGCATAGGCACTGTGCTCTTCACAGGAGCCACGAGTTGCATCTTTGTCGCTCTTCAATGGATTGGCGTAAAAGACGGGTGGTTCTCTGGCCGGATCGTGCTTCTGCTCTTCGCGTTCGCCTTGACCGGCATCGGCTGGATCTTTATCCAGTATCGACGAGGCGAAAATGCCACCCTGCCTGGCACTATCGTCAAGATGCGCTCGATTGCCGCCGGCGCCATATACTCGTTCCTCATGGGTGCCTCCTTCTACTTCCTCCTCTACTATGTCGCAGTGTGGTTCAAGCCGTCCAGGGGGGGGCGCCTTGTCGTCCGGCCTATCCTCGCTACCAATGATCCTTGGGCTGTCTATCGGGATGTTGCTCGCGGGCCAGAGCTCGCAATATGTGAACTATGTTTCACGATATATGATCATTTCGATCATTGTGGCGTCGGGAAGCTCCGGTCTTCTCTTGACCTGGACACCGCACACTTCAAAAGCTGCGTGGGTCTGGAAGATAGGGCTTTCCGGACTAGGACAGAGGCTTGATTGGCAGCAACCCTTCTCTATCTCGCAAATAATCCTGCCGAAGAAAGATTTACCAATTGGAACGACGCTTATGTCTGGCTGCAAGCTTTCTGGAGGTGCCATGTTTCTATCTGTCAGCTCTAGTGTTTTTTTGTCCCATCTAGTGTCGAACATCCAGGCCATAGGCAGGGATTTAAACACTAGGGCTGTCCTTGCGGCGGGGGCAACAAATCTGGCGAGCGCTGTGCCAGCGGCGTTACTACCAGATGTTCAAGAGGCATATAACCATGCTGTCAGACATGTATTCATTGTCAGTGTCGCTTTGAGCTGTCTGGCCGCGATCACCGCCGCCGTTGTCGAGTGAGAGCCTATCAAGAAGCCTGGGACCGACCCGGGACCACAACTAATTCCAGCAGCCATCAATGCGCCAAACGCGGCCGCAAGCTCTTCCCGCCGAGCTTAGCCTCGAGACATGTTGTGGGTGGCGCGGAAAGTCTGTGAAGTTGGGTCGAGATGGTTAAGGCAATTAGTGATGATGTCCGAAATGTATCTTCGTTGAACGGTAAATGAGTCGTATGCTCAGTTTGGTCGTCAGAGAGTGTAGAGAAAGACTATTAAAAGGGCCAACATTAGCCTTCTCCGAAGATATCTCCATGGCAATCAACCGAGGGAATAAGAATTTGCGGTATTGTCCGCCCCTTTCCTCGACGTGAAAGACTTCAGCGATGATGTAGGTATGCGCTTATACAAAGTATCGTTATTACTTAGAATCTAGCCCGGGAATGAGGCCAGTATCATGCTTTCATACAATTCCGAATCATTAGGAGGTTGCGCTGAAGCTTGAGGACGGGTAGATGCAGCTGATGAAAGATCACGGGCTCGTAAAATGCCCGCTGCGCGCATCTCCGAAACATTCAATGACTTATGTTAGAGGTATCATTAAAGTGATTAAAGCAGAAAGTGTTCTTGTCAATGACTTCAAACTTCATTCTTGGGGAAATTTTGTGACTACCTTAGTCTTCTTCTTGCAAGGGGACCTCGAGATCAATTTAACGGTACTGACGTCATGATCGTCAGCGCTATAGGCTAAGCGGAAAGATACCGTCGGAGTCTGTACCTGATTTACAGATTTTACCAAATATTCCGACCTGAAGCTTCGAGAGGATGTAGCCTTTGCATCTTTAGACGCACGAGAATGGGGTTTCCCTGATCAGAAAGCCTTCTTTGCATTGATCTCTGACGATCTGCAAAATTCTCGCGGTCCTGTGCTTGCCTGGCAACGACCGACGTTATTATTAGCCGGACGTTCGAAGCGAAGAAATCCGGTTCGGAGAGAAATTGATACGAGTAATCAGCGATGCCCGTTGTGAACAGCCCATCGTGCGCTTGCCTCTTCCGAAGGACTTGTGCTTACAATACTGATTTTTTTATCAGCCCAACTCTCTGACCCGTCGCCTGCTGCCCAATGTCTCAAACAAAGGCGAGGACCTGATCTCTGACCTCCCTCTTCAAACGCTCACTTGCAACAATGCTGGGCGCATCTTACCTCCCCGCACGCCTCCGCAGCGATCATGGGCATACAGAGAATGCGAAGCCAGGTTGCTTCAACCGCTGCATCACCCCCATCTTGCAGTCTGTCTCTCGAAAGGCGTTCACCCACCCTATACACACAATCGTCTTCGTAGCGCTATTGGCCAGTACCTCTTATATTGGTAGTCTCGAAGACAGCCTGCTCGATCATACGAGTCTGGCAGGGAGTGGCTCAGGTGGCACCAGTCTGGCGGTCCTTGCCGAAGGTGGACGACGCCTGAAGCTTGGAGAGCAGACTGGGTGGAGATGGCACACATACAATGAAGATCTAGATGCGCCAGAAGTCGTAGGGTATCTACACATAACAAGCAGTTAAAGTGAATCTAACGCGTACCAGGACACTCTGCACCTGGCACTCTTGACATTGGTCTTCCCACACTCCTCGTCTAATACCTTCCCGCGTACAGCACCTCAGCCTGAAGAAATCCCAATACCGAGCAATACATCAGCGTACTCGCTTCCAAACACGCCGAACTCGCTATCTCCTATATCGCAGGACACGTCTCTCGCGTTCGCAGTGCCGTATGTTGCAGCTCCGAGATTCCTTGCAGCAATACAGGAGGTCCCGAATGGCGCTCTACTCAACAACGAAAGCCAAGATTTACACCCGCATCGAACCCTGGTGTGGGTTATGGAGGCTGCCAATGACACCGAGCAAAGCCCTCGCTCCTTTGTCGGTTGGGTAGTGAACGCATGGACTAGATTTGTGGATCTTGTTAAGGTACGAACAGCTTCATGTATCGTGGTGAATACCTTTGATGCTCATGTCAAATAGAACGCTGAATCTTTGGACATTGTTATAATGGTGCTCGGCTACCTTTCAATGCATCTTACATTTGTTTCTCTTTTCATGTCCATGCGGCACATGGGCTCCAACGTTTGGCTTGCAACCACGGTCTTGATCAGTTCAGTTTTCGCCTTTCTTTTTGGGTTGGTTGTGACTACAAAATTGGGCGTTCCTATAAACCTTATTCTGCTATCCGAGGGTTTACCATTTCTGGTCGTCACCATTGGCTTTGAAAAACCGATTATCCTAACAAAGGCTGTACTATCAGCTGCTTTACATGCAAGGCGTTCTGGCGCTGGACAAGAACGTGGCGTCCATAGCACGCAGGCGCCGACCATACAGTCAGCGCTCTGCGTCGCCGTCAACGAGAAAGGCTTTGCGATTGTCCGTGACTATTGCATCGAGATTGCTATACTTGTCGCTGGAGCCGCTTCTGGTGTCCAAGGAGGGCTCAAACAGTTTTGCTTTCTAGCCGCGTGGATACTGGTATTTGACTGTATCCTGTTGTTTACCTTCTACACTGCCATCCTGAGCGTCAAACTTGAGATTAACCGAATCAAGCGTCACGTGGCTCTTCGAAGAGCTCTCGAAGAAGATGGGCTTGGTCGACGCCTTGCCGAGAGCGTTGCCTCCAGAAATGAGTGGCCAAGGCTGAGTACTGGGGATCAGTCCGAGGGCGCTGATGGGAGTAGTGACCAGCCCGCTGTATTTGGCAAGAAGGTGCGCGATAGCAGCGTGCCCAAGTTCAAAGTGCTCATGGTCACTGGCTTCATCGGTATCAATGTCATCAATCTCTGCACGTTACCTTTCCGAGGCGGTAGCAGCAACGCCACGCCACCAACTGTGTCTGGTATTTCGAATGTGCTGACGCCGCCACCAATGGATCCTTTCAAGGTTGCTCAAAACGGTTTGGACACGATCTACAACACCGCAAAGCTAAGGCAGCAGAATATACTGGTTATGGTATTGCCACCGATCAAGTATGAGCTTTCCGGTCCACCCTTGGAGTCCGATGCGCAAGACTTGAGTGGATCATTCTTCGACGGGGACTATGCGGATCAGCTCCTTGACATGGTAGGGGGCAAGAAGGTCGTCGAAGGAGTCTTAAAGAGTCTGGAAGATCCAGTACTGAGCAAGTGGATTGTAGTAGCTTTGACAATGAGCTTGGTATTGAATGGCTACTTATTCAATGCTGCGCGCTGGAGCATAAAGGATCCTCGGATACCCCAGGAGCCAAGATCCGAAGCAATACCTGATCAAACTCTTCTAAAACACCAACACACAGAGCCTACTCCGATTCCCCCTGTCAAAGCTGTCCATTCTTCTGCCAACGGAAATATGCGCGACCCGGACGGAAACCTACCTGAAGCTGCTAAGCCCGGATCAGGTAGGACTTTAGCGGATTGCAAGCAGATGCTTAAGGAGAAGAGAGCTGCCGAGTTAACGGACAGCGAACTAAGTGATCTGGCCGTTTCTGGCATGATCCCAGGTTATGCGCTGGAGAAATCTCTGGAGGATCCTGCGATCATGACAAGACTGGACTCTCTCACACGGGCAGTGAAGATTCGCCGAGCTTTGGTCTCACGAACACCTACTACCTCCGAAACTTCAACCCTTCTTGAGCGCTCTAAATTGCCGTACGAGGGCTACAACTACGAATTTGTGCATGGTGCTTGCTGCGAGAATGTAATTGGTTACATGCCACTTCCATTAGGTGTAGCTGGTCCTTTAATCATAGATGGCCAACATTATTACCTTCCGATGGCCACTACGGAGGGAGTGCTGGTGGCAAGCACCAATCGAGGATGCAAAGCCATCAATGCCGCCGGTGGAGCAACAACCGTCCTCACTGGTGATGGCATGACTCGAGGCCCGTGTGTTGGCTTCTCCACTTTAGCACGAGCCGGAGCTGCAAAGCTCTGGCTTGACTCAGAAGAAGGAGAGAAGATGATGAGAAGTAAGTTCAATTCAACCAGTCGCTTCGCAAGGTTGCAATCGATGAAGACGGCACTGGCTGGTACATACCTCTATATCCGATTCAAGACCACCACTGGCGACGCAATGGGCATGAACATGATCTCCAAAGGGGTGGAGTGCGCCCTTGAATACATGAGCGAACAAGCCGGTTTCGAGGACATGTCCATCATATCGGTGTCTGGAAATTTCTGCACGGACAAGAAACCTGCGGCTATCAATTGGATCGATGGGAGAGGGAAGAGCGTCGTGGCAGAGGCAATCATTCCAGGAGACGTCGTTCGAAGTGTTCTCAAGAGCGACGTCAACGCCTTGGTCGAGCTTAACACCAGCAAAAACCTGATCGGTAGTGCAATGGCTGGAAGTATTGGGGGGTTCAATGCGCATGCCGCCAACATTGTCACCGCTTTGTTCTTGGCTACTGGCCAAGACCCAGCCCAGAACGTGGAAAGCAGTAACTGTATCACCGTGATGCGAAAGTAAGTGACTCAATGTTTGTCTCCTGATCGTATTGAATCCTAACGCGAGCTAGCTACAATGGCAACCTCCAAATCAGCGTGTCCATGCCGTGCATTGAAGTCGGCACCATCGGCGGCGGCACGGTTCTCGAACCGCAAAGCGCAATGCTTGACCTTCTTGGGGTCCGGGGTGCCCACCTCACAAATCCCGGCGACAACGCACGACGACTCGCGCGCATCGTGGCTGCAAGCGTTCTGGCTGGGGAACTCAGCCTCTGCAGTGCTCTTGCCGCGGGTCACCTTGTCAAAGCACACATGGCTCATAATCGAAGTAACGTACCCACGCGATCTACAACTCCGGTCTCTGCTGCTGTGAACGCCGCTCCCAGTATTGGCCAGGTCCAAGAAGGCTTGTCCATGACCAGCACGAGGAGTCCTCGGCGGTAATGTCAGTCCCGCTTATTCTGCTTCTGTACATATGCATGTTGCCTTTTTGGGTCATAAGACACATGGATGGCGTTGGAGCCTATGGTTAGGCATGCTTACACGGTTATCCGCATGCTGCATCGCTTCATGAGGTCAGATATCAGCCATGTCCAGGAAGGCTTCTCTATGACCAGCACTCGGCGGCATTGTTAGATCAGGCCGATTCTTTTTCTGCACATACATATGCTTTTCGCCTTCTTGGGGTCTCAAGACCCATAGATGGCATTGGAACTTATGGTTTAGGCATCATCCGCATGCTGCATCGCTTCTTAAGGTCAGCCTGGCCTTCGGATAGATAGATATAGTCTTATTTTCACTGAGAGATCTACTACTTCCATCCCTCGCGGTGGCACTGAGTGGTTGCTAATTTACTTCACAACCTCTTACGGAAACCCTTCTCCTGCCACTTTGTGAAGACTCTCGGAATATTACACCAGTGTATCCGTGACGTCTTGCCGTTTGGCCAATGGGTCATCACCGGTCACTCAGTCTATCGCTATCACATCACCACGTATTCTCGTCATAGTACTCAATCCTTGGCTCAGTCAAGATATCGACGCACGTTGCCAAAATCGTTGGTCCAAATCATTGTTTCATGCCACAACCTATCTGGTCTCTTCAATCGCATTCGATATTCGGGCTGTCAACGTGTGACTCTTTGTAGCAGGATATCGAGAAACATGCATTGATCGTCTTAAGATGTACATACGTAAGGGACGAGTGTTCTATGTGAGTGGAACAATCACCAGAGTCATCTTCGCCACCAACGTCAAAGAATCCGTGCGGGAAAGATGATTGCTCCAGCAACACGAACCATCCGCATTGAAGCACAAGCAAGCTTTGAAGAGGCGGCTGTCGAAGTGGTTCGCTTAGACACGGATACATGCTCGTGCGAGGCCACGCCAATGAACTCGATCCAACAGTGTCCACTCCAGGACCAAACCTATTTCGCGACCCAGAAATCGTTCAATCCCTGACAAGTCCATGTCGGCCGCGCGGTCATGGTCTCGTCTTGGCAAAGATCACGCATGATTTCCTGACAAGTCGTCCCATGTGTGACCAGGCCCCACGTCATAATCGTCGTGTGATATTCCTGGAAGTGCTCCACGTTCGCCGGCTCCCGGAGATCCAGATTGCACAGACGATGCGCAATGTAGTACTTGATGGCTGGATTGTCCGACGGAGCAGTCACCTTGTTCTCGGCATTCGATCGGTCCGTGCTGGAAACATCGTTCCATTGCGAGGATATGCCCGAAATGCCAGCGTCTGGTTTGGCCTTCGCCGACTTCTTGCTCGGTGGTGGGAAGATTGGAGAGGTGTTCGAGGGCTTGAAGTCGGGGGACACCTGCCATATCTCGACCCCGGTGTCGTGGAAAAAGTATCCGAAGTGATGCATATTGTGAAGTATGTCCTCCTTCTCATATGGTATGATGCGGCTGGAAGGGATTTCGATTTGTTCTCTTCGCTTGCAATAGCAGGCGGCATTCACCAGTTGAGTGTGGAGGGTTCTCCACGCATGGGCGACCCACGTTGTTCGCGTGTTTCTCGGCCCTCGGAAGTCGAAAATGACATCAAGGAAATTCCCGCAGAATACATCTTCTCCCGGAAAAGTGAGAATATCCGAGAGGAAGGTATTGTTGTGCTGGATAAGAGGTATGATGCCAAAGAACATCCCCTGGTGCCTTGCTAATTTGCGAAACTCGGTAGGCACTTCCGTGGCGGATACGGGTATTTTCTGATTCTCGACAGGACTTTGCTTGCCTTTTCTTGGGTTGCTCTGACTAGAGTGATCGGAATTAGGTGAAGGCGTCTTCGTTCTTGCGTTGACGAACGAAAATTGTCTCAGCACGCTCAGAGACGGAAGTGCTTCAGGATAAGAATCGGTCGTCGGATCCCCTGCTTCAGTGGAACTCATCAACTTTAGAGGCAAGAAGTTGAGTTCACAGCTTTGCTCTCGGAAAAAGACGCTCTGAAAAAGTATTGGTCGTGGCTGCTGCTTCCAGACCGAGGCTATCTTATCTGCGTCCTCTTTCCCAATCTGCGTTGTATAGTTGGGTCGGCCGATCACCTTCCTTGCTTTTAGATGGCCAAGCTGACTCCCAGGAGGCTCGTGTGCTGTCACCACAGGTCTTCCTCCATTATGGAGAGAAATGGGCAACTTCTCAAATTTCTCAATCTCGAAGAGTTTCGCTGCTACTAGATCTCGCTTGACTGCTGGCTTCGCTTCCGAAGCGGTGGATGTTGCAGCGGCCATCTTGCATGCCTTGACAGCTCGGACTTCGTCCCAGAGCTGGGCTATATCCGAGTTCGGGACGACGACCTCGGGTATAGATGACACAGAATTCCTCTCGCTCCGTGATCGAGAAGCTGAGCAGTAGCTCTGATATTGATTATGAACAGCGGTACTACTTGGTGATGCAGTCTCTGGTTCAGATGAAGACGCTGGAACCACCCGCTCGTTTGATGCTGAAGCTGCGGTTGAATCTAAGGAGATTGGCAAAGATGTCAAGGGATGAGTGTGTTGATGAATAGGTGGAGATGGTAGTTTTGTTCCCTTTGATGATATCGCGTTCTTTGGCGAGAGTGGCGTGAAGAAATCCTCTTGATAAAGAGGACCGTTCAAGAAGTTTGCTTGCAGGTCGTTGTTTTGGAAGGAATCAGTTTGCTGCGACTGATCTTGCTTGACAGCAGATGGTTTGAACTGCGTTTCGTGCTTCCAACAAGGGCACACGGAAGCACAGTGCGAGCTCTGGTTGCCCTGCCGAGAGTTCTGCGAGGTGAAGGAGCCGCTAGAGGAGCAGGTGTGTTCGTCTTCTCCAAGCAGCCTTTCGGTCTTGTTTTCGGATGTAATTTGGTGAACGCAATGCTTGGACTTCTCCGAAATTGTTGGATCAATGCCGAGACGTTGTAACTTGGTACTAGTATCTTTCAGTGTGCACGGAGCAGTATTAAACCTCTGGTTAGTACAGATGTCGAAAGCTGTACAAGGATCCCTATGCTTGAATTGTTCTGGTGAGTAAACGTCTGTAGGCGACAGCGTAGTCCTAGTCTGTTGATGAGAGGTTGACTCAGACAAAGCAGTTTTTCCCAATGGACAGTTCTCCTGGCCTACACCAGATGAAGTGTGTTGCTGAAACAAGTTTGACCTTGCTTGAGGACTATGGAAGGTCATAAGAATTCTACCATTTGGGGACCGCTTCTCTGTCTGGACTCCTTCATGCTCCCCGAAAAGTTTACCGCCATCAACTTGTATGCTGAACAAGGATGAATGCTTAGAGCCAGCTGAAGCCGGCGAATCTTGCTCTTTGTCTGTTGGTTGGGAGAATTCTGACTTGGGCACATTCCTTGACAACCAAGGTGATTTAGTCTGGTCCGGAGCTTGCGTTCTTGGATACGTTTGGGGTACATCCATAGTCGTCGTCATAGGATTATGATCATGCGACACTGGAAGGGTTTGTCTGGAACGAGCTGGCCTGGACAAGCGGTTAGACGTTGCTGTCTCACAAGGTGTCCGTTAATATAAACTTAATCAACAAACATTACACGGCTTGTCCAAGCTACTTATCTACCCGTAAAGGTGTTGAATTGGTCAACTTTGAAGAATTATCCAATCGGTGAAAACATGTTCCGTGGTTCGTTTCTTCATCACCGGATCCCTCTCCTTTCTGCCTACACAACATTAAGATAAAGAGAGGGAGATCGATAAGAACACTGGCGGAGATGTACTAGCGAACAAAACTACCAACAGAGACATTTGAAGCAGACAACTGACAAAGGTGAGAGTCCGGCAAAACCAACGTATCTACGCCATGTCTGTAAGATAGAGAGTCGAAATTTTCCAGGTGGTCGTATCTCAAGCCATCATCCATGGGCTGGAGGGATGACACTCTTAGCAGCAATAACATCCCTCTCAACTCATTCTGCCTCTCCACAATCCCGGTGGCGGATCTCGCCATTACTATCGGGCTTTAGTTTGCATCATCGACTTTGCGTGTCTAATAAGAGCGCAGTCTGAAAAAACCAACATCGGATCGCGCATGCCACAAAGCCTAAGCTGTATTCTGCTCCGAACAATGGCCCAGTTCTCTTCGAGGGCTTCTGCAGGCTTCTACAGTAGTAGATATGGACGACTTCCGCGCAATGTTCGCGACCTGCAAATACGGCTGCTTTGGGAGCCAAGGGGGTGTAAAAAGAGCTGCTGAGATTTTGGCTTCGCATGCCATGAGCTGGTGGACTTGGTGGCCCAGAAGGGTAACCTTCCGGGCAGAGGTCCCTGATAGGAGGCAGTCTTGTTTCCTAGGATGTGTCTGTTCCTCCAATGGATATTGATGTACCATTGTCGAAAGGCCAGCACATTGCTCCACTAACCCGCCGTGACCGAGTAATGCTCAATATTAATCGTTAGACCAAACGCTAATTTGCTGAGGGATGCCATGTAGAGATAAGCAGGTTGACTTAAGCAACAAAGATCCCAAAAGCTGTTTTATTCACATTTCAATCGGCATCTGGCGCGTCATGTACTCGTGGCCATCCCCAGGTGGGAATGTCATGGAGATGTTCCTATGCGGGCCGGAATCGAGATAAAGACCAACGTTCAGGTTGATTAGTTCAAGGAAGCTGACTAACATTGACCCCTGAATGCAAGATTTGCATCCCGACTTCTCCTTGACCATCCACCTTGCTCGTCTCTGTATAAACCATTCTCTTGCTATTTGTAATATAATTTTCATTTCGCAAGCTCTCCAGCGGCGATATCCTTCGGCTGTCTAAAGGCATCAAGAGGTGTCCGTCCGCAGCTTCATCCATCATCCACTCCGTTCACGCTCCCAGTGCCAGGGCAAACAGCTGCCCTGCTCGTAGAACATCTCGGTCCGGGATCTGCTTCTAGCTTCCATTGCCATTGCCGCACGTCACACAGCCTCGATCCGACCGACCCCTCGAGCAGAAGCAAGTTGCGGCGGCAATCCCATTCCCACTTCACCCAGAATCCATTGCCCCACTAACACGTGATCAGTGCCCCGCATCCTCTCTCCCTCACTCACAAACAGCCTGTTCACCTCCTCCTCTTTTTTCCAACTCGCCACCACCCATTCCACATCCATTAGACACTTCCACGCATCCCCCGCAGTCATGGCCATCAAGACCTACTTCGATGTCAAATGGCAAGGTCCTGTCCTCGACGCAAGCTCGAAGCCTACGAAGGACGTCAAAGGTGAGCGCATCCCTTGTGCATTCGCTGGCTTGAACGTCATGCACCGCCTGTTGAAATCTTCTCACGCCTCGGTCGTATTTGAGACACACTGACCTTGCACAGACCAGACCGGCCGAATCAATTTCACCCTCTACGATGACGTCGTCCCCAAGACCGCTGAGAACTTTCGTGCCCTCTGCACTGGCGAGAAGGGCTTCGGCTACAAGGGCTCCAAGTTCCACCGCGTGATCCCTCAATTCATGCTTCAGGGAGGCGACTTCACCCGTGGCAACGTAAGCTAGCCGCGGGCGGCGAACAGTGGAGAGAGGCTCGTCGAGGGAGGCGCTGACCAGTGTATCTAGGGCACTGGCGGCAAGTCGATCTACGGCGAGAAATTTGCGGATGAGAACTTCAAGAAGCAGCACACTCGTCCAGGTCTACTCTCGATGGCGAATGCAGGCCCCAATACGTAAGCAATGGCGATCGGATTAACACCTTAATATGCTGACTCGGTCATACAGCAACGGCTCACAGTTCTTCGTCACCACCGTACGCTCAAACCATCTTCTTCCTACAGCAGCCGTTCCTTTCTTCGAACCTTGCTGATTGGTGGACAGGTTGTGACTGGCTGGCTCGACGGCAAGCACGTGGTCTTCGGTGAGGTTGCAGATGACGAGTCAATGAAGATCGTCAAAGCCATTGAGGCCACTGGTAGCAGCTCCGGCAAGATCGCGTACAATACTACCCCTACCATCGTCGATGCCGGACAGGCCTAAGCGATGGACATCGGAGCGCGGTGGATTGTAGAGTAGATGTGCTAGCTGCTTCTACTAAGATATCCAGCCTTGCATCATGATCTGCTGGATTTCGGTAGATACCTTTTAAAAAGTCAAGCATCATTGAGCAACAGCAATTAGTAACTCTTCAAGTCATTGTGTTCCCATTGGCGGTGACCCTCGCTCAGGCGTATGCACTGGCACTATGCTTCTTCTAATCGTGCCTAGGGGACACCTAGTGGACCACACTTTCCAGCGCTTTCCTGCCCTGCCGCTTGACAACCCTATCTAATATTTCCCGAACCTGCTTACACCCGTCGACTCCTACAGCTAGCATGCCTTCCAATCGCTCTACTCTGACCTTCGTTTCCATCACACAAACACTGACCCGCTCCCCAGCGCCCAACGTCCCCACCGTCAACCAAGGCAATTCCAGTTCTTCCTGCCCGTTGAGGTCTAGTAACGGGTCCGCCGTCTTTTCGTCAGAGTTGTTTCCGGCATACGACGGTATTGAGCCAGAAGTGCAAGCAACAATGTAATCACTCATTGGTATACCTGCGTCAATGAGGGCAAGGGTAGCAGCATTGAGGCAAGCAGCAAGCAGAGAGCCATCTTGCGAAAGGATCGAGATGGTAAGTGCGATGGTAGAGCGAGGGTAAAGGTGGGTGAAAAGCGTAGATTGAAAGGCAGAGGCGATGGTGGATGAAATTTCGGATATGCGCCTGAAATCTATCAATCAGCTCGCGTTCCTCATGACTTGCACCCAAACCCTTCGCCCGCTATGCAGACGCAGAACCTACTTGTCGCCCCTTCCTCTCCTCTTCCTGTCTACTCCACTGAATCCTGCGACACAGACATCCACTGTCACTGTAGCCCCTTCATCCCCACCTCCGCCGCCTCCTCTTCCTCGTACCTCGGCCGGACCGCTGACAGTACATATTACCTTCGTGTTACCCATTTCAAGGTAAGAGCTGCCATCTGCAGCAGCTTGTGTGGAGATCTGGGCATGTATACGGCGAAGCTCGTTCCATCTTCGGCCGTCGAGCCGGAGATTGGACAGAGCGTATATTGAGGTGTCGAGAGGCATTATCGCGGAGTTTCAGGGGCGGTGGAAGTGACACATCCTTGCGTACTTGTCATTGGGGTAAATCAATTTCATCATTTCCTACGTCCTATGTGTTGTGGATTTCAGCGTCCTCAGAGCGAGCGCGGCGGACCCCATTAGCCCGCGTTACTAATCCCTCCCTTTCTCTACATCCACTATGGGCGACATTGTAATAGATCTGACCGATAGCGATGATCTAGATATCACAGAAAACGTAAGGAAAGGTTTGAGTACCGAGGACTATATCAACAGTAAGCACGTCGTACAAAAGGCATGCTCAGCGCTGATCTGTTCCATCAGAAGTCATCCATCCCGTAACCGCCACCGAGTCCGAAGACCAAAGCGACAATGTCCGCATTCAGAAGCCACGCATGCGAGATAACCATACGAAGGGTGAGCGCATCGAGTGGTCTGACGACGAAGACCCGGAAGAGGCCTACAAAACGCTCAGAGACCGCAACTCGACCAAGAAACGTAAAGGCGTGTCAAGCACTGGGCAGACGAAGGCCGTGGAGAAGAATGGCATCGGGCGAACCTCAAAGCGTTCGAAGCCCAAGCCGAAGGGCAGAAAACAAAAGGCTTGGGGAGACGTGACTGAAGATGATGAAAACGACCTTATGGAGCACACCCTTCCAGATTATCTTCAGGAACGCCGGTCGACTTTTGATAAGCGTATGGGTACCATGAAGGAGGCTGGACTCAGACTGCCTCCTTCATATGACGATATCGACTTCTCGGACGATGAGAGGCTGGAGTATCTGAAAGAGAAGCCCGATTTCTCAGGAGGCAAGCAGTCAGCGCCATACAAGGATAAAGCCTTACCAAAATCTCTGGGACTCATACCCGCACCGATTGCTCAGTGGCTGAGAGACTATCAGGTCGAAGGTACAGCTTTCCTGCATACTTTGTTTGTCTATCAATCCGGGGGAATACTCGGTGATGATATGGGTTTGGGGAAGACGGTCCAAGTCATCGCATTTCTTACGGCAGCGTATGGGAAAACAGGTGATGAGAGGGACGCAAAACGTATGCGCAAAATACGAAGGGCAGGGTCGAGCTGGTACCCGAGAATTCTTGTCGTCTGCCCTGGGACATTGATTGAAAACTGGAAGGCCGAGTTGGACCGATGGGGATGGTGGCATGTCTATGTCTTTCACGGGAACGCGGATGCCAAAGAAGCAGCATTAGACGCTGCCACGTCAGGGCGAATCGAGATCATGATAACCACCTATACAACATACAGATTAGGCAAGGACGCTATCAATATGATCGCGTGGGACTGCGTTATTGCGGACGAATGCCATATGATCAAAGGACGAAACTCAGAGACTACAAAAGCGATGAACGAGGTCAATGCTTTGTGCAGGATAGGCCTGACAGGGACAGCAATCCAGAACTCCTATGATGAACTCTGGACGTTACTTAACTGGACCAATCCTGGCAAATTTGGGCCTATAGCGACGTGGAAGAGAACCATTAGTGAACCTCTGAGAGCGGGACAATCTCACGATGCCACTATATATCAACTCAGCAAAGCCCGCAAGACAGCCAAAGCCCTCGTCGAGAACCTCCTTCCTGCTTTCTTCATTCGGCGCATGAAAAGCATCATAGCCGATCAATTGCCCAAGAAAAGTGATCGTGTAATTTTCTGTCCAATGACCAGCACCCAAGCCGATGCATACGAGAACTGTGTCGATAACGAATATATCCAATACATCAGGGACTCAAGTCTTCCCTGTCACTGCGGCTCTACGAAGAAACAAGGCTGGTGCTGCAATACACTTCTCCCCAACGGGATGAAGTGGCAATCCTACGTCTTTCCCGCAATAGCCAACCTCCAGAAGCTCTCGAACCACCTCGCAATGCTCATACCACAGAGCATCGATCCCAAAGAGAAACAAGACAAAGAACTCGAAATGCTCCAGATCGCCGTCCCAGACCAGTGGCGCCACCTCTATCGCAACCGCGACTCCATCCTCAACTTCTCCAATCCTGAGTTCTGCGGCAAATGGAAGATCCTCAAGAAGCTCCTCCGCTTCTGGCACTCCAATGGCGACAAGGTTCTCGTTTTCTCGCACTCCGTGCGCCTCTTGAAGATGCTCCAACTCCTCTTCAACCACACCTCCTACCCCGTCTCCTACCTCGACGGCAGCATGACCCTCCTTGACCGTGCCAAAGCAGTCGACGACTTCAACAGCGACTCCTCCGCCTTCGTCTTCCTGATCAGCACCAAAGCCGGCGGCGTAGGGCTCAACATCACCTCCGCCAACAAAGTCGTCGTCGTCGATCCGAATTGGAACCCTTCCTACGACCTGCAAGCCCAGGATCGCGCCTACCGCATCGGCCAAGCCCGCGACGTCGAGGTCTTCCGCCTCGTTTCCGCCGGCACAATCGAGGAGATCGTGTACGCGCGACAGATCTACAAGCAACAGCAGGCCAACATCGCCTACACCGCGAGCACGGAGCGCCGCTACTTCAAGGGCGTCCAGGAGAACAAAGACCAGAAAGGCGAGATCTTCGGGCTTGCGAACCTCTTCGCTTATCAGGGCGACAACATGGTCCTGCGCGACATCGTCAACAAAACCAACATCGCCGAATCCCGCGCCGGCGTGCAAGTCGTCGGACTTGAGCTCTCCCAATCCCAACCCAATGCGCCCCACGCCTCCGACCCTCACAACTCCACAAACGAAGCCGATCCCACCCTCGGCAACCCCTCCGACGAAGACAGCGCCATGTCGCAGCTCGCCTCCCTCATCGTCAACCAAGCCGAAGAAGCCGCCGGTGCCGCCGGCGCGCGCAGACCCGGCCGCAGAAAAGCAGAAGCCCCCAGCGCTGCCGCCGCCCGGAAAAGTGACCCCGTCCAAGCCATCCTCGCGGGCGCGGGCGTCGAGTACACGCACGAGAACAGCGAGGTTGTCGGCTCCTCGCGCGTGGAGGCGAGTCTCAGCCGGCGCGCGCAGGAGGCGGGCAACGACATTGATTACGGCGGGCAGCACGTTTTCGCGGACACGCAGGATCGTGCTGCTGTGAAGGGGGATGGTGACCTAGAGGAGGAGGAGGAGGGGGATGGAATGGAGGATGGGTTGGGAGTGGCGGGGCCGAAGAGAGCGCAGGAGGTGGAGTGGCGGTACAGACCGCCGGAGGAGGTGAGGAAAAGGCAGTTTGGCAGTATGGCACGGGAGGCGGGGTATGGCGATGCGGTGGAGTTTGCGTGTGTGGTGGAGTTTGCGTGTGTGGTGGAGGGGTGGACGCAGAGTCGGAGGCGGGACTTTCTGGAGAGGTTCTATCGGGGGAGGAGGGAGGGGCTGGGGCTGGAGTAGGGCGGTTTGGAAGCCCGGCGGTG
>JAABUS010001207.1_pt1 | contig 58407 bp, 54 predicted proteins | sample 5560161 | NCBI WGS metagenome assembly JAABUS01 (sample SAMN10711885, study PRJNA513376) | rock metagenome | isolation source: Antarctica rocks | place: Antarctica: Victoria Land, Trio Nunatak nord | collected 2016-01-04
GTGGGGGCTGGGGGGGGGGAAGAGGGATGGGAAGAGGAATACTAGGGGACGGTAGGGTGGGCTGAGAAGAAAGGAGAGGCGATGAGTGCTGAGAGGAAAGAATGGGATGGAATAATGAATATGGCGCTGGTGTTAGCGTGGTCGCTGTCGGGGGGGTTAAGGATGCGGGAGGGATACGATGCGCTTCAGATTGTGGGGGGTTAAAGGGAAACATGGGTCGGCTGCAGACGAGCTACTAGAACGGACCTGAAAACGGAAGAATAAGATAGGCATGGTTAGGGATAATCGAGTATTGGATTGCTTCTTCCATCGCACGAAGAGCGGAGTCGGTATAAGTATCTAGTAGACAAACCTTCCTACAGCACGAGGAGTCCCATCACCAATTCATCCACGTCTTCAACGCACGCCACAGCTTGTTCCAGACAGCACCCCCAACGTTGTTCGACAGATACTGGACCAACACGCCTTCGAGAACCTTGAGCACAGTTGTCCAGGCCCATGGGAGCAGCTGACGTTGGAGAAAATCCACGACTTTGGAGCTATGATTGTATGTCAGCGGAGGTTGTGTCTGAGGGTTTGGAATGCGGACCAGAGTCTCTTCAGCTGGTGTCTGAGGGTTTGGAACGCGGACCAGAGTCTCTTGAGCTGGCGTCTGAGTCCCGGCGCTGTAGGGGATTCGTAGTGGTAGCTGCCTTTTCGGTGACATCGGAGACCGCGGACACGGGCATTTGGCTTGATGGCTGTGGATAGAGTGTTAGAGGATGGACTTAGCTAGGGGATGGAGGTGGCTTACTGCAGGGTTTGTCCAGGGACTTCTCATAGTAAGTTGAGATCGAAGTCGAAAGCTTGGCGGATGACTGCATCAGGACGTTCATCCAGCGAGTTGGTTCTCCGCTGTTCAGAAGGCTGTCCGCATCGCGCTGCGTTTCAGTGGTCAGTAGTAGATCTAGCAAGCCGTTGCTCGCGGTGTCAACCCCGAGTGAGACGGGTTTGGGTGTGTAGATGGAAAGGGAGGTCATGTGGAGATCTCTACTGGGTGACGTACCTCTGGTAGGACTGATTGTAGAACAAGTTGGATGTTTACGGTACGTTCAGCACCAGACGGTACGGAGGGTCCAGACGACGTTGCCAATGTTGAGTGGGGGATCCGGAAGCTCTTGAGATGATTGCTGTAGCGAAAAGAGCTGGCGACACGTCCCCGTCCGATCATGGAAGTCGTGAGGAGCCGTCGAGTGGCCATAATGGTGCGTGTGTACGAAGTCTTTTGGAAGAGAGTGTAGGCGGTATTTTGAAAAATATATATGTATGGGAAATTGCACAGTGCGTCACAGCAGTGAATGTTAAAGATGAATCGAAAGCGCTACCGGTTTTCGTTCCGTCTTCGCCAAACCAGAGCACGTGAAAGCCGAGGATGAGAGAAGGGGGTCGTATGGGCGGTTTTCCGCGATAAGAAAGGTAGTCCAGCTGCGGCTTCGTTCGACACTTCACATTTGATCATGTCAAATGGTTGCCGGGAGCTGGACCATCGAAGGTCGAGTCGCTTGTTGTTGACATTGTGTCAGGAGCTGGCCGTTGCTGTCTGAGAAAGAGTTCCATACCACTGCGTCAACATGCACTGACTGCAAGGGCAGGTTGGCACCCAGGCATCTTTCTCCTATTCGCAATCTTGGGAACCTCTCGCCAGGACCACGAAATTTCCTGGCAGCCAGCTCTCACCTCAGCTTCCATCAATATTGACGTGCGCCTTCTTCCGGTGTCTGACCGTTTGATAGATGAATGTCGACTTCTCCGGTGCCTTCGCCAGGCGTTGCAATGGCTCCCTGAGTCGGTACCGACCGTCCGTCCTTCTTCCCTTTTACGAAGCCAGCAAAATAATGAGACACAGCATCTGTATCCAGAAGCCGGCAGAACAACCCAACAGTTGCATCAGGTCTCAGGATCGTGACCGCGGCGTCAGATTCGGCGACGCCATATCGCCTATGCGCTGAACCATCGGGGTCATAGCACACTTGGCCGAATGCGCCTGCGTCTAGCCTCTCCGACACAGAGCCGTAGTCGTTCTGCATGGCCAGTATGCTCCGGTACTGGAAAATGTTGGGGGAGTAACGGGCGAGGCTATCCGGTCCATGCATATACCCCTTCCATGCTTCAAGCAAAGCCACGGTCTTGGCCGGATTTCCACAGAATATAAGAATCGTGAATTTACCGAGGTTTCGAAAGAGGGTGTAAAGCCTGACTGGGCCAAGTCGTATACCAGGCGTTTGAACCAGGACATCCGGAGCTCTCTCACCAGCAGATACATTGAAGTCCTTAGTGCTTGAGTAGTCGGCTACGGTACAGCCATCAGGAGGGTAGTTGACCCCTATTCCACTGTTCAAGGCTTGGTTCTGCTTATACAGCTTAGAGAGACTCTCGGAACGGTCGAACTCAGGGTCATTCAGGTACAGCTTTGGCACTTCACCTGCGGTCAGCACTGCGACAACACTGTCCAGCTCGATGACCCTCTTTGCGCTTGCTCTCCGCTCAGCAGCATATGAATCGAGTACTCGTTCTTCATACCAGCCATTAATAAGGCCTACGAGCTTCCAAGACAGGTTGGCGGCATCATGGATACCCGTGTTCATCCCCTGCGCTGCAGCAGAAGAGTGTGTGTGAGCAGCATCTCCTGCGATTAAGACTCGATCGTTGACACGGTAATCAGAGGCAAGCCGTTGACCGACTGAGTACGCTGTCCACCATTCCACGGTCTCGAACTCAAGGCTGAAGGGCTGCAAAGCTTTCTTTGCTTCTCGGATTACATCTTCTTGGATGATGTTGGCTCCTTTCTCTATCCAAAGCTTCTGGGGGAACGCAAAACCGACGCGTGTGATTCCGTGGTCAAGACAAGCCCAAAGGACAGATCCATGGCTAGGCGAATCGATACCCACAAGTCCACTGCGAGCTTCTGGCATGTTTGTTTTCACAATACCATCAATCCGGATGAAGTGATGGTTGGTCTTGTCACCTTCGAAGCATATACCTGCCAGCTCTCGTACCTTGGAACGGCTGCCGTCAGCACCCACAATGTACCTGCTCTTTACCGAGACCTGTGCTCCGTCCCGTGTCTGCAACGTACTTGTCACTCGGTAGGCATCCGGTCCGTCACCGACACAATAATCCAGGAGCTTGACGCCATACTGGGCTGGACCCCCTGACACTTTCATATAGCGTCCGTGGAAGACTTCCTCGGTATACTTTTGGCGACAAAGCAATAGATAATCGTAAAAGGTATCGGAGATGTTTGAACTTGCATGCGTCGTCATCTCGACTCTCTGACCGTCCTTGTAGGACACCTGGCCTCTGACTACGAACCCTATCTGGAGCAGGTCGTCAACCAGGTCAAGCTGATCCAGCATTTCCAGACATCGAGGAGCGATCATTGCGGCTCTCCCATACAACATCTGCTTCTCCCGGTCATGCTGCTCGACGATGTAGGTTGACAGGCCATAGCGAGCAAGGCAGTAGCCGATCAGAAGGCCGACAGGACCACCTCCACATATCAGGACATCGACTGGCTCCATCTCTTCTGTCTTCACAATAGAGTGAGCACTTCTGCTTGGTTCCAGGGAAATTCGACGAGCTTCCTGATATAGTATTTGAAAATAATCCTCGAGAGGTTCAGAAGTCAAAGATAAAGGATCAGCTAGCTATGCGCATTCTGAACAAATGGGAGCTGGAGTATGCACGAGGACGGGAACACCAAATGATGACTCGCCACACCCTGCTCGCAGTCCTGCAGCCACTTGCTACTGACCTGGGTATATACTTTACGGTACTGGTACCACAGCATTCAAGGCTGATAGCTCCAGTGAGGATGAAGTATCCACTGCATGGTCGAAGCCTGGCTACCTCGTGATGATGGCTTCAGACCTTCCCCCTTCGAAGCATCCCTACAAGACATCTTCCGAGGGGGTCTTGAGTGGCAGTGGCATGGTATGTGAAAGGAAGAGCAGCGATGGTAGCGGATTTATAGCTTTGCCTGAGCCGCGGTCTCGTTCCGCGACTGGTGGTCCGTGCACCCTCAGCCAATCCCATAACGCGCATTTTCAGTGTCCAAATCATTGCTGGAAGCTGTGTTGCCTCAAATACTCAGATCTTCTCATTCATTGCCTTCAATTCGTAAGAGGTTCTCCTCACATCGCAATGAACAGCGTCTGATGAAGCATGGGTAAAGTAATGCTAACTCTATACACTGCGAAGGTGAAGCTCGACATTAGCTACAGTATCTCGAGCGCTTAGGACTCATACACTTCATTACAGTCGTCGACGAAGCTCAATGCAAGCAATAGGTTGCTTCAGGCGTATTGCTCTCATTCATGCTAAGCAGGTATCTTGCGTATGAAAGAGCCAGATCTAGGAACAAGAGAGCGCAAACCCGAGGAAACCTACAGCTCCATCCCAGACGACCAGCCAGCAAGGCTCACTTACCAGGTCGCATACAGCGAACACATCATGCTCTGACCTCAAAAGCCGAGACGGTACTCATATCAACCCCCATCTTCTTCCCACAGCGACTCTTCTCCCGCTCCACAAACACCTGCTCACAATCCTTGTCCTTGTAGAAATCCAGCGCTTTGGCAAGAGCGCCACTCGTAAACCTCTCCGGCACAGGCTCATCGTTCGACGGCCCAGATCTGATGACGGCCACGTCCCCGTATATCTCTTTATCACGTGTTGTCGAACACGCCATGCTCAGAGCCGCATTGAAGCTTTTCCGCTCGGCTTTGCCTTTTCGTTGTCCGTAGACATAGTAATACCAGCTGTCCGTACCCAGATGGTCATAGAACTTCCCCACCTCGCTGACGGACGACCATCCACATCTAGACTTGATCTCTTGTATTTCTGCCATCTCATTGCCGTAGTGCTGAAGGTGGAGCGGGGAGATTTGGTCGACTAGGGGAGAGAAGTCGGTGCTGGAAGCGGCGCGGACGAGGTAGCAGTTGTGCTTCTGGGTTGCGGTGCAGGTTTGTTTGTGTGTCGGCCAGTGGGTCTTCTGGCAAGTATGGCTGCAGTAGGCGGTGGATTTGCAGCCAGCGCAGTGAAGTGTGCCATCGTGGGAACAGGTGGGAGAGGAGCAGTTGGCCATGATGAGAATCGCTGTATGAATGCTGCAATGCTTTGTTAATCAAGAGCTACAGCGCTCTGGCAATGTCTCTGTTCACCTTGGTACTGATCTGGGGAGAATTTCGAGTCCACCGACTGAGCGCCAGTGAAGAGAGCTGGTAAGGTTTTATGTCGGCTTAGAAAAACTGTGTCGCAGCAGCAGCGGTGGACCATGCTCATCGATCGCAATTAGTGCTACAGAAGATGCATCGGAGCGGGGACGGTTGCCGGAGCTGCAGCGAAAGCGCGAAACACGTTCGGGCAAGCGCGCTCTTGTTCGTGGCCGGGGCTTCGACTCATACAGGTAAGTCGCCATACTAATGATGCACGCATTCAAAGCTCGTGCCACCTTGATACAGCGTAGACACCCCTCCAAAGTGTAAAGCTAATGGGATTCACGAAAAATGAGAGACACCAAATATTCCAGGCCGACGCGTCTTGGTTAGCGCGCTTTAAACGAGTCTTGGCACTGCTGTATCTACCGGGCAGAGCACAGTTTCCATAACATTCGTACAACCAATTCAAAGCATACTGCTAAGCCAGCTTGGATATCTCCAAATCGAGGGGCACGAATTTCCCAATAGCTAGCAAGATCTCAATGAGTATATACAAAGAACGGATTCTTCCGATCAGTCTGATCTGCAAACGCCATCTTCTCTCTCATCTCATCCTTCTCCGCCTCGCTCATGCCCTCCAAGGCTTTCTTGTTAGCCTTGTTCAGATGGTCGTTGTACAATCTCAATGCGATGATAACAAAGATCAATGCCGTCAGAGACGCAATGATGCTGATCTTCCCAGACTTATACCCTGGAGCCTGCTTTTGCTGGAAGGTCTGTGTCCCGAGTATATTCCCCACGGCAAAGGCGACTAAAGTCAATGCGTTCGCCGTGACTTTCTTCGAGTGGCCCGCGATGTTTGACGCGTTCCAAGCAAGCAACAGCATGAAGGCCGCGCCGAACGTACCAGAGAGGAAGGAAGCTGCGAGGAGGCCGCTTTTGTTCTTAGGGATACCGTTCGGATCGAGGCCTATCATCAGGCAGCCAGAGAGGATGGTAGGGACGATGACGATAATCATTGTAAGTGACCTGTCTCGCCACTTGTCGGAGAGGTAGCCGATCGAAAGGACCACGACTACTCCGATTGCGCCCGATGGAGCAGTAAGGATTAGTGCCTGCTGCGAGGTATATCCTGCGAAGTTTAGAGATTGTGCAACACATGTTTCTTGTTACTCACCGAACGTTGTGAGGAGAATGCTCGTGAAATTCGACAGGCCACCATTTGGTATGGAGCTCAACAGCGTGGCGAGGCATACAAGCCAGATACGGATGTCCTTGAAGCTTTCCAAGATTTGGCCCGGCTTGATGTGGGCATTTTGTGTACCGCTAGAAGTATTAGCTGCATTCCTCACTTTTGGGCTCCAGAGAACATCGAGTGGTGAACACGGCGTGTGAATTCGCTCATTGTTGGTATGCTTACCTCTGATTGGCTTTAACTCTCAATAGGGCAGCCACCTTTTGAGCGTCCGTAAAGCGCCTGGCACGGACCGGCGAGTCTGGTAGTAGCAGCGCTACCAAAAGCCCAGCGACCATGGTCATAGCCCCGATAGCGATGTAGAAGATTCGCCAGGTCGCAAAACTTCCATGTACAAAGCTGACGCCGTACGCAACGCAGCCAGCGAAGATCTGCGTAAGGGAGTTGCATACGTAGAACCAGGAGACACGCCTCCCTTGCTCCTGTTTCTTGTACCACATGGCGATGATAAGAACAAGAATCGGTGCAACGCTGGGTTGAAGTCAGCACCAGGAAAATGGGTCATCTTGATGGAAACCCAAACCAGCTTTCGAAGACACCAAGCAGTGTTCGAACAACTGCTAGACCTGCGAAACTTGTGCAAGCACCATGAAACCCAAGAATCAAGCCCCATATCATGATGTTCACGCCTAAGTACATCCCTAGTCGAGAAACTCGCTGTGCCAGATACTGCGTGGGGAATTCGGCCGCCAGAAATCCTTCACACGTCAGTCCTGCGCTCTTTTATCAGGCTGCCTCTCAAATATCTTACCGATATAGAACAACATAGACAGGTTCGAGTAGTCCTGGCCTTTGAGGTGTGTATCTTTTCGAATACCCATGACCGCCGTATAGGAGAGGGTGGTCTTGTCAAGAAATTGCAAGAAATAGACGCAGGCAAGCAGAGGAGCAATCGTCAAATCTATCTTCCGCACCAACCTCTTCAATTGCTTAGGATCCTCCAGGATCGCATTGCCTTCTGCGGCGATTTCGTCTGCACGAGGATGGTTCTCGAGGAATGAGAGCGCCTCATCCGCATCTTTCAGTGTCTCTACGGTAATGAGACCTTCCCCATTGTTGACAGATTGCTTGCGACCATCAAGCGACGCGAACGGATCCTGCTTCTCCTTTACCGGGTCTGCGAAGGAAGACATCGTTGCTCGTTGCCAGGCGTTATGGTGTCACTGAGGCTGAATTGACAGAGGGCAAAGGCAGAAAGCCTTGAGAGGACAATATTGGTCTTTTTTATCGTAATCAGAGCGCCAATAAGTAAATAGAGCATGCTGGATTGTCAGCGTTATCTGATAATGAAGTGTGAGGTCATCCCGAAACATCCAAGAAGACATCTCACGAACACCTGCCTATTTGGGCGAAAGCGCCTCAGATCTACCATGCAACCTACCTTACTGGTACCACACAGCGACAACTGCCGGCTTCTATGTGCTCAAGTTCGACCTTTGACAGGGTGACCAGCTAAGGACTCGCCAATGAGAGCGCCTCAAAGGTGCTCAGAAGTACTTTATCGTTTGGAGCTTCCCTATTACGTTATCGCGGTGCCAGCCTGAAAGCACATTTCGGGCGAGTGTGTCTTCGATCTCGGAATTCGAGATCTTGATCTAGCTGTTTGATACTATAGACTTTGCTGTGAACGCGTGAAATCCATCTTTACTTGACTGGACAGTACTCTCGTCTCGGTATACCTGAGCATATGTCTGCCGCCTCGTGTATATACGGATTGTCCAACTCTTGAAAGCGTCCTAGAATATAAAACCTCGCTTATAACATCTGGAAAGAATGATAGGACCGAATAATATTATAGTCTCGCTAATCATCGAGGAAGTCCGACAGCCTAGAGGCTTGCACTGCTAAAGTATTATTACTGGCAAACGTCAGGTCCCCTATATTAATACTTAGTCAGACGAATTCTATTAGGAGGTGATTGACATACTTTCTGCCACATAACCGATAACAACCACATTGGCATCTGTCGAGCTTTCCAAAACTTGCCGGAGCTGCTCCAGCAAGTGTTCCACAAAAGTACTCTGACCGCCGGGCAGCAGCGATACTAAACGCACCGTGTGTAGGCCGGTCATGCCGCTCATTGCATCTTTTATTGGAGACGCTCCATAACTGAGAAGACTACACTGGTTGTTGGCTGTCAAATAAACCTCTATGATCTTGACGGCGCTTAAACGGCACGGCAAGATAGTTCGAGAGAAGTAGCCGATGGCCTCAATATCATCGAAGCAGAAAGTATTTCTACTGTAGAGCATATCGATACCCTCGGAGTACCTTTGAGCGGGTCAGCTATGTTCAATCCGCTCTTTCGAATAAGAACAACGCACAATCTTCGACAAGTCCCCAACAGAGGTAAGACCTCACTGATTTGATCATCCACCCATGTCTCCGGTATCCATGCCCCGGTGGAAGATTTGCATACAGTTCCACAGCAGTTGTCAGGGCTCTCTTTCAGAGGACGGCGCCCTTCGCGGTGCTTGCCGTGGCATATGTAATGGCCTAGCCGACGATCCGTCCTTCTAAAAATATGAATATGCAAGAATCCAGCGAAGGCGTACTCGTAGATCATCTCTCGAATTTCGTAGGGAACGCGCCCGAAGAAAGTGGACTGTGACTGATCTTTAGTGCATTGCGCGGGCTTCCTAGGCAGGAAGCCATTCCGCTGGTCTGGCAAGGGCAGAGTAAGTGCACGCTTGCGTTTTCCTAAGTATTCAGGAGCTTCTTTCTTCATTGTCTTTTTTTTCTCTGCTCTGTGTCGTGACGCTTGTACTCGCCTATTGACGCGGGGCATTAAGACTTCGTATCTATTGCAAACACATTGGATACCCAAATACAGGCACGCAAAAGGGCAAACCAAGGTCACGAGAACCGCGCAGCCCAAAAGACTGGCCGCTTTTGCGACCTTTTGCGCCTTCGTTTTCGGGGGAATAGGTCGCCTTGGACACATGATCAATTGTGTAGTCAGCCGGCCAGAATACCGAGGACGTGTCTCTGCTGGGCTAAGATGTACTTCTTGATGGATTCCTAGGAATGACGGGGAGAGTGCATAGGGTACCGAGACTTTCAACAGCTTATTCTCGCTATCCTAAGATCTGGACTGTGGTTGTGCTGGCAAGGCATCCCTGAGCATTTTGAAAGATACTGGAGCCTTGCGAGCGGAGCTTCAACCCTGAACTAACCCTGAAACCGCTCGTAAAGGGGCTCCATAGCAAAGCACGCATACCAGAGTTCCAAATCAATTGCATGAATTGTAAGGGTTGAAGTAGCTAGAAAAAATTTGGCGATAGATTTATGAAGCTTATATTCTCTATCTGAGGTTGATCTTCGACGTAAGAGAAACTTCTTCGATAATCTTATCTCGGTATTTAGGCTTCAAGCCTCTGTGAATAGCAACATCCCCATCTTATCTCTTGTCCTCCTCAGTCTGCTAATCCAGTACTATAAATTTGGGAATCTGCACTTGCCCTCGTGAAACTCAGCTCGCTACACTCATCAAGAGATCTATTAAGATGCCTAGCCGTCAGTTTCTGTGTAGCCGCTGCTTGACGAACACACGACTGGTTGGCTGTCGATTGTAGAACGAGACTTTATCCTTACTAGAGGTGCGCCGAAGCCGTGCATTACTACAGTGGATAGCATTTGAATAAGATGGGCTGCTTTCTCAAGATGGTACCAATGCAATAATTGGGCTGAAACATCAGCGACATACGGCGGATAAAAGGCGGGCTTACCACTTGGGTTGAGTGGAATTGGGTCAATTGGAATGAAGTCTAGATGACTATTAACGTCGTCTAATTGAGAAAGATCTGATGTTCAGAAGGTCGTTCCAAATGGGAGGGTGAGTGAAGACGATCGTGGGGAATCTCTTGTGCTCTAGGCGCTTTTCCAGATTGGTTGGGTGGAGATGAAGCGGTATTGTGGCTGTAAATTTGAGATCATCAAGGGAGATATACGAGCTATCATGGAACAAGTAATTGTTTGGAGATCACACTAGTAAGGACGGAATGGGTGAGGAAGATGTTCAGTGGCTGGTTTCTCGCTCCCCTGGAGTTCCTCGCGGAAAGCGACATAATCTCTGAAGCCGCAGGTTGCGGTAGTAGTGATGCGATGTGAAGAAGATGGAGTGCCTGTGCAAGAGACAATACAAAGATTGACTGGGATCACACTGGACCCCATTTCTTGCCATGGCTGCCGCTTGTTCTCCGAGTTGGTAGTCTGAGGAAACTAAATTGAGTCCGCATTTATTGTGAATATGAGTATGAAATTTTGTCTCACCCTAATTAGTGCCGAGAAGCAACTTTGTTCAACAAGTTTTTGACGCAGAGAGACAGCAAACCTTGAATACCGTAGCGTTAACCACCTTCGTCCTCAAGCCTCGTGTTCAATATTGGCGACATACTCTCAACGATTATTGATTTCTTTGGCACAGCTTATATGCGACATCTTCTCGAGACCTTCAACAGACTGGTTGTGAGCCCTGAAAATCATCTGACACTTACAAGCAAGCTCTTCAGATGGTTGAGATTATCCGTCCTGATAGCCCACTCACTCTCGAGAACGTGCATCAGCCGCTCAGCTTCGGCGCAAGCTTTCTGAATACCCAGATAGAGATTTTGGTCTTGGCGGATGCCATTAACGGCTTGTTGTACTGCGATGGGATTGAACTTTGGTAACCTACGAGGCTTGGTCAGCTTTATGGTCTGGTATTCATGACAGTCGGGACCCGCTTACATTTGTACAGCCTCGCGCGAGAGCATTGCGAAGAAGCCGTGTCCGAAGGCTTTGTCGAGGATGACGATGTTCTGTCCAAGATCTCCAAGGATTATTTCTCGCCACTCTTGAGCCCTATTTGGGTATACACCCTGCTCGAATCGAACACCGTACTTGACTGGTCGGCCAAAGTTCAAAATCGCCAGCCAGTGTCCGTCGACCGTGTCTCCTTCAAGTTGCCAACCCCCATTGGAATTTTTCAACTTGTACGCCTCAATGAGCTCCTTTCTGGCCGTCCAGTGGGATCGGAGAAAGAGGCAGAAGTAATACGAGGAGTGGGTGTTGATTTTCGCCGCCAAGATAAATTGGACGCATGCCTCTTGGAATCGCCTCAATGCTGGCAACTTTCGACCCGCCAAGTAAGTCGGCCAAATGATATGTTCCTTCTGGATTCCTATGAAGACGTTGTCAGACGCTTTCCATGCCTCCTGAATAGCCAGGAACCCCCTCTCCGTTATAGCCGTCTTCAGAAAATCAAGTGCCCTTCGAAGCTCGTTAGGGCCATAGATGGCGTCCCTACTCGACGCTGCAGTTCGGCTAGTCGTAACTTCTACGTCTTGCCAAGCTGTATGCGGCCGGCGTACAAGTTGACAGGCAAGGCCCAGATCGACAATATGCTTGGTACGCATTTTCTTTACAGAAAAAGGTTTGCTGGCTTCTGGCGTCTCATCTTCCTCGTAGCATCGTTTCTTGAGAGCCAAATTCTGAATAGCAAGGATTGTCTTGGTTGTGGGCTTAAAATCGGGACATTGAATTTCGGGCTGAGCAGAATATCGACGAACTGACCGAACAGGTCTCTCGGAGACAGTCGGAAGATCGGTGTGGCTTGACGAGTGGGAAGAAGTACGACTGGGGCAGTAGCTGTTATTCGATATACAGGAGAGGCTGGGCGTCGGAGACACTCTGTCGCGGGACGGTTTCGGGAAGCTCGAAGAAGGTTGAGACGTAGGCGCAAGGCCCGAGTCGAAGACGTCTAAGGTAGAGGTGATCTTATACAGTTGAAGGTTAGCACACTGTAATCGTCTGTTCTTTGACATAGTATTATTCTTGCCTAAGGTGGCGGTAAAGACTCAGAAACTCGGCGCTGGTGAACCTGAGAGGAGACTCACCTCGCGTAGGTTTATGCGGAATTTTGATGCTCGGTCTCTATCTTCCAGCTTAAATTCCACGCGACCGAGGATCTCCTTTATCAGCCGAAAGCCAACGAGAAACTAGATGAAAGATTTAGCTCACGAAGTATTTGCAGTCCCAGGCTGTCTGCCTCTTGTTGGGACCCACCGCATTGCTTCCCTCTATCCTCACTGGTGCTTGTTCGGTAAACCCCATATCGTTCAAGACTTCGCGAACAAGAGGGAGCTTGCTAACTGACAGGAGGGCGGCGTCACGCGAGGCCGAGACAATCTCGGTGGCTCCAATAATTCTGTCCATAAGGGCATTGAACTCCTGGCATGCGATGAGTCCATGAGGGTTAGTGGACGCCATGGCGGGAGTACGAAGCCGGTGCTAATATCGTGCATAGGCAAGACGCTGTTGTTAGACCTGAAGGGTGATGGTGCTAAAAACAAGCGTCGGCTGATTACGATGTCACCCAAACAGAGAGGGCGCGTTATTGTCGATGGTGAATCACAAGGAGCCGCGTAAGTAGGGGGTTCGAATCCGGGGGGAAATCACTAAAGAGCAACCACCGAATTGCGTTACTTTGGTCAACTTTTAGTGAGTCTTTTTGAAGCATCTACACAGTCAAGAGGCAATGCATTGCATAGCATCTCTCAACGAAGTGATCGCAGCGAGTTTTTCGACATCTACACGGTAGCAAAGAAAAGACAATTATTGCTAAACTTGCTTGGCAGCAAGAAAAGCAGGCATAACGAAGCAATGAAAAGTAGATAAGCATGATGGAGGATAGTCCAACTTCCTATAATTGGATATGCGCCTTGGCATAGCGATGATCTACTGCGAAGTTTTGCAGGATCGAAACGCTAGCTTGTCGACAAATCGTGGAAAGCGAGGGTTCACCCGCGCGGAATCTGGTTACTGCTGGCGGGTATGTAAGTGTGTACCAGATTGCATAAGTAGATGAAGAAAGCAAGGTACTCCAATGGGTGGAGAAGACTCGAATAGCCGCCTTACCCGCGCGTACCTTGTGAGTTCGAGCTATGACGTAGGGTAGATTGATCGTCCTAAGCATTACTGAACAGAACTGCAGATATTTTAGCAATATTCGTATAAGTGGGAGGGCATTGCCAACGCTTGTTAACTTTGAGGCATTTGATTGTATCTTCTTACTGGCTTTTACGGATTGTTGGAAGCTTGTGGGCGTAGATCTTGAGTTTTACATAACCTTTTGCTCGAGATGCCAGTCTCCACCATTATCCTCTTATCTCTCGAGACCTCTATCAACACTTTCATTACCGCGCTCCGCAAATCCTCTCTCAGACCGCTTGTCATAGCGAATGTAGCTCGATGGATCATCACGCCTTCTACGCTCTCCAAAGTAGCCTTATTACAACCATCGCAGCCATGGGACATACTACTAATCCTACCCGGTGCATTGCATGCGCTACCGGAGGAGCTCCAGAGCATGATCAAGGACCAATGGTCGATTCAAGCTGGGATTCCGTCAAAAGTGATAGCCTCCTTCAATTCGACTAACGACCAGCTCTTGCACCCCTCAACTGGAGAGATACCAGATCTGACAGGCGCCTTGTCCCATTCAAGGATCGCAAATTCATCGCTAGCGCTCGAACTAAGCGACGAACTTCGACAGTGGATATCCAGTGCTCAAAGTCCGAAAGGAGCAGTCTCCATGCTCAATCTGCTTGCTTTCCAGCCAGGCAGGAAAGAAGAATACCTCAAGTACGGAAAAGCGTTCGCTGAGTCGATCGGATCGAGGAGAGGAGGGGTTGCGAAGATCGTGGGGAAGGTGGTGCCGGGTGGCTGCTCGGATGGGTGCCAAGAATGGGAAGAGGTTTGTGATTGTGGTTATAGGAAACTGTAAGTTCGGTGGACGCTGCTGATGTGTGGCTAGATTGCGTTGGCGCATTATCCGAGTTTGGAGCATTTTGCGGACATGATCGCTGGCGAGGACTATCAGGATGTGAACAAGAGGTATCGGATACCGAGTCTAAAAGACACTTGCATCCTTTGCACGAGCGAGTTGGAGATTGAAAAGTTCACAGAGACGGCCAAGCTCTAATTCAATAGTGGTCGAATGAGTAGGACCAGAGTCAAGTAGATTGGAGATCTTCGGAGGAATTTATACTCTCAAAACTAGCGTCACAAGGGTTGCGAAGCTCGAGCTGTGATATTTACTGCCTTTGAAAAACGTGTCATATAGTAGACATTCATAGCACACACCTTCTCGTGACTTGGCTTCGATCTATTGTTGCTCAGCTACAAGATCATACAATGATGCAACGACGATGGCTATTTCCAGGAGGTACTCTCCTCTTGGTGCACTTCGCGAATACTTTCGGTGCATTTCCAGCGATCGCAAGCGAGTACAGCGATCTGCTCGATAGGTAAAGGATTGAGTTGCCAGAGGATCAGGCCGAAAGGATGATGACTGCATTGATGACGCTTCCTAGACCGTGGATCCCACCATTCCTGATTCCCACTACAAACGCAGCCAACTTTGCACCGGCCCCACCATCGATCAACGCAGCATCCTTGTAAGAGCAGATAACACCAATAGACAAGACACTCCCAATGTAGAAAATCACGAGTCTATAGATGTAGCGCTTCGCCGCTTTGGGCAGGTTGCGTCGAGGGTTCTTCATTTCCCCTCCAGTGACGACAATGAATTCAGCGGCGAAGGTGAACGGGAAGGCGCTCAGGACAAGGCAAGATGTGAAGGCCACCATATGGCCAGCATCTCCTTTCTTGAGCCAAGTACTGGTGGCACCAGGATCCTTCCGGTAGTAGAAACCTAACCGTTGTCGGTTCGGACCGCCGCCCCAGACAAGAATGAATAACAAGAGCAAGAGACCAATCATCATGAAGACCTTCAACGAGGCAAACCAAAATTCTGTTTCTCCATATACAGATACTGGCAGAGCGTTTAGACCCAGAATGACGATGATGAAGATGGTAATCCAAACGGCGGTGTCGACTGGTGAGTCCCAGTAGCCGATGACCAGGCCGGCACCTGTTATTTCGTATGGAACCAGTATTCTCAGAGAGTGCCAGTAGAGCCAGCCCATGGCGAACCCAAGACTACTGGACACTTAATGAAATCCGAAGTAGGACATGGTCCCTCCAGCAATGGGAACATGCGAAGCAACCTCAGTAATGGCAGTAATAATAAACACAATGAGGATGGTCATGATGATATAGCATACTAGAATAAAAGCAGGGCCACCTCGTTAGCCAACGTAGCACCGCTTCCTACAAAGAGTCCTGTGCCGATTGTTCGACCAAGGGCAATCATCTGAGCATGTCGAGATTTTAGACCGCGTTTGGTGGACTCCTGGGGGACCTCGAACTCTCCAGGCTCAAGCACTGTGGAGTGGTATCCATGGGCGCCTTTTTCTTGGTCGAGATACCCCCCTCTCAGCGCCAGAAGTAACACCTATACCGTCGTTTTGACCCATCTCGAAGGTCAATGGAAGAAATCGGCCAGAAGGCACAAGTGGGAAGGGAGGTTGGGAAGAATTCTGTAATGGTCATGAAAATGGGGTGTCGCATGACTTTTTACAATGTCAGCGAGGCTGCCAAGGATTACTCGAGGAATCTTGCATGTCGTGCGACATGGCGCGCAAGGATCGTAACTATCGAGGGGGTTGGTGTCGATACGAGCGACGATAAGCCTGTACTGTGTAGAATACTCGGGTTCTAAGCCCCTGCTTCTTGTTGGATCTTGCATAAGGTATGGAAGGATTCTAGAGCAAGGAGAATGCCGAAATCTTGTTCGAACGAGTTAGAGGAGGGTTTCGAAATGCCAGACTGGTTGGAATTTCGAAGAATAGTTTAAGTGGCGAAAAAATCGGCTCTGTGAAGAACCAATCATTTTATTATGCGATCCTCCCCGTCTTGCCCTGCATCTTCCCCATCATCTCCCTGGATGAAATAAGCTCATCTCAGCCTTGGCGTCCCCAATCAGCGACAAATTCTACAGATCCATTGCGGTTCGAGGGCAACATCAGGACATGATGATTCGATTTCTACTCCAATCCCTTCGACCGACTTTTTCGTTCTTTCAACCAAGGCCAGCTCCAAGGCATGTCCTTGCCCACTAAGCTCATCGAAACCCCCACATCTCGTGAGGTCTGCGCCTATGCCAACGTGGGCCGTACCCCTGTTAACAGGGCGTGTCAGCTGAGCGCGCTTGTGATTTCACTCATCAAGCCTTGAGAGTTTGGCGTTTCAGAGGCCATCAAGCCGCTTTTTTATTCTTGGGGCTTGAACATGGATCGTCGAGGAAAATTGTCGGATCCCAGCGATAACCTGTTCTGTATGGTCTGCGTCCAGTATACTACGACTTGTATTATCGTCTCATCATGTACTTTGTTATTAATAGGCGACAAGCCTCCGAGCTCACAAGAAAGGACAGCCCGTGGCAAGTTACTTCAGCCAGCTTGTTGTCGCAAGTAAGTGGCGCCCCACTCCTCTTCGTGTAATCGGATCAGTCGGAAAGGATACTCCTCCAGAGACCGATCCTCAGATTGGGGTAGTGTCCAAGAGACCCGGACTTCAATCCGCTTCTTCAGTCCGATTTCTTTCAACGGTTCAAGCATTTCTTCCTCTGGCTGTCGTGCGGCCTCCACTGCAGGAGACATTGACAGCCAGATTCGGATGTTACTGACCCCTTTCATGCCACCAACAACTGCCCAACACACCTTCCACAATGCTTCATCTCCATTCAGGAGTATCTTATCGCCGTCATAGACGGTATGGGCTGGGTGGAAAAAAGCCCATGTCAACTGTAGAGAGCGGATAGCAACCAGACGATGAGGGAGCAGTGTTTGAGACAGGGAGATCATAGCCTCGGGTCCATTTACATCGAATGTATTGTGCGAATAAAGTATTACGATTGCTTCGGTGTATACACGGCGACAAGTTCGAAGCATGTTTAGAAGGCGTCGACCCAATAGCTTCTTCTCAAGATCTCTGATCAAGGTCCCATCGACCGAGGACATCCCCCAGCAAGTCGTACCAGATCTTTGCTCCTTTGCGCATTTGACGTGTCTCAGCTTCTTGCGCAGGCGAATGATGTGGAATGTCCGATCGGCCAGTATATATTCGTATATGATTCTCCGTATGTCATATGGCAAGATTTGGAAAAAGCAACAATGCGCTTGCTCCGATGTCCACTGCCTTCTCTGGCTTCTCGAGCTGGGATTTGGTGGGGGAAGCGGTAATGTTAGGGTACGTTTCCTTCGAGCTGGCAGTGGTGGCGGTGCATATGTCTGGCGAATCTTGGGTAGATCTCGGACCTCTGTGGATCTATATTGATTGTCATTTTGGAAAGGTAATCTACGAAAGATGCTTGACATCTTATTCCCCTGGCCCGCGCCTTACGTGGCTTTTGCTTCAGATGCTACGGTTACTAGGACATTTAAGACTTTTAAACTTTCGAGAAGTGTAGTTGGAGCGTTAGAGCTCGAAGTTGTTGTAGTAGTGTTGTGTCCGACGCCAGGGTATGCCGAATTGCCAGGTTGGCTGCTGTGAATGGGCTCGATGCCCGTAGTAGGCAAGAACGTATTCGAAGACTACCGAGACTCTAATGTAGCCATAGATTGAGACCGGTGCGTCCATGCCGTCCTTGATTGAGAGGTTAGATGAAAAGCCAAACCGGGCCAAAGGTCAAAGATGCCGACTTTGCCGATAGCCGCGATAAGCGCGGTAGGTTACGTAGGCTTTGTGTTGGTGGTGACGTGTTTCTTCATACTTCACACTTCCGAGATGTCCGATTCACGGGTTCCATATTTCCGGCATCCACTTGTCATGCTATCGAAGATGGAGACTGCGCCTTCCAAGTGTTGGCAGCGAGTGGAGCCGACCTCACCGTGTGGGGCAGCTTTCCGCAAGGCTGCTCGGACAAGGAAGCCACGGTCCGACCAACATCCAGAGCGACGCTTCCGAACCTGCTTTTGCCATACCGCTCATCGGCAAGTGAGATCTTGATCCAAGTTGCTACACCGCCTGGATTTCCCACAAAAGTCAGGACCTTGCTCAGTTGATGAATCCTCAGCGAACGGATGCTCTGGGCATTGGATTTAGATTCGGAGCCGCTCTGACTTCCTTCCAGGACCATATATGGTTTTTCGTCATGCCAGTCTTGCAGCATGTCCTTTATGAGGACTTTAGGACCTTGCCTCACGATGTTTCTTCCAATGATCAGCCCAAGTCAAGGTTGCCAAGGACCAGACGCGATAAACTACCCTACCCACACTCTCTGCCACGATATTCTGGACCCTACAGCGTAACTATGATTTCTGGCTCTAGCGGAAATTAGCTGACAGTTCTCCAGGTTGGTATAATGGATATTGAGGTCCCTGCTCGATCCCCTCGCCCCTTCTCCCATAGAAATGGGTACTATTTTCTGCACCTCGAAACCATTCTCGTATCACTATATTATCCATCTACATTTGGCTCTGGCACCGGCCGCGACGCTTGCGGTCAAAATTCCAGGTCAAGAGGAATATGGCTACCGGGGCCACGGGCAGAGATGGCCAAGGGATACGGCAAATTCGCTGGAATTCCGCAGTGGGCGTCAATGCTGTTTTTCCTTTCAACCACATGGTTCACGAAAATTCCAGCGTATCGAAATGCACACCTGGCCGCACATTGGCCCCCACAATCCAATTCCAAATGCGCTGAAGACAAGATCAAGGATGAGGGGGCGGGCCTGCTAGATCGATATTCAGAAAGACCCGTCTTTCCACTCATGGTGTTCAGTCATGGTTTGGGGGGATCACGTACCGCCTACAGTAGCTTATGTGGCGAGTTTGCAAGCTATGGGTTTATCGTCTGCGCAATTGAGCATCGTGACGGCAGCGGCGCAAGAACATTTGTTAACCATCCGCCTGAACATCTGAATAACCATGAGAAGGGGGGGATGAAAGGAGAAGCCAATCGCTCGGCCGAGCAAAAACATCGTAATTACGATGTCGTCGACTTCATCTATTCTAAAGACAATCCCTACGACACCAGGCCAGGAAACCCAAATGGCGTAGATGAAGAGTTGCGGACTCAACAGTTGAAGCTTCGCCAAGCGGAAGTAGAAGAGGCTTTTGAAATCATAAGAGTTATCAACGATGGTCAAGGAGCAGACGTCACAATTGCGAATCTTCGTAAAGCTGGTGCTATTGGAGCATCTTCCCGCGGCCTTGACAGCGTCGATTGGACTTCTTGGAAAGGAAGAATCAACATTTATCAGGGCACAATGCTGGGCCATTCGTTCGGTGCTGCCACCACAGTCGAGATACTACGGCATAGTGATCGCTTTCCGTGGGTGAAACAAAGCATCAGCTACGATATTTGGTCAGCGCCTGTCAAGCCCGCATCCGATTTTGAAAACCGCATCACAGCTCCCATACTGGGCATCAATTCGGAAGCTTTCATGTACTGGAAGGAAAACCTGGACACTGCCCAGTCGCTTTGTCGGGAAGCAGAAAGGACAGGCGCGCTAAGCTGGCTGATGACGATCCGTGGAACAGTGCATATGGCTCAGTCGGACTTCTGCCTGTTATACCCTCGCCTTGCGGCTCTGTTCCTGAAACAGACACTGAAGCCACAACGAGCAATCGACCTCAATGTCAACGCTTCACTGGAATTCCTCTCACTCGTGATGCCGCAACCACTAGCGCCCTTTCATCGCTCGCTTCAGGACGAGAAGTTGCTGGAATTGGCATGTATTTTCGAAGTACCAACAGAACATAGGCCAAAGGAAAAACATGTAGCATCCCAACTAAAGCGGAGTCACAATTATCGTGGGCGGTTCTTGCCAAAGCTGTGGAGGCGTCTGAAGCCGACTGATGGCGTCGTGAGCGATGATCCGGAGGTTTGGATGCACATAGCGCCAACCGAGGACGCGTTGCAGAAATGGCATCGCGGTCAAGGGCCAGCCGTCCATGAAGCAACGCGGAAAGCGAGCATCGCGAGTGAAAAGGCGTCCACATGTCCTGCCGTTCTTGCCAACGGACATGGGACAGAGATCAATCCGCCGTACAAAGGCTTCGTCTCTTCCAGCACGCCTGTTTGGCCAGCAACAAAGTCCGGTAACACTATTCCGGGATCCTAGGCGCTAAGTCTACTCGATGACATCATCGATTTTACAGTATGGTCAAAGTCTGCTTTTTTTTCTTTAACGTTTCCTTTATGCCGTGAAGAAAGCATGTTCATCGGGCGATATCACCCTCGGTTTTCGCGTTTTGCAACCGGATCCAAAATGTCTACTTACCAGCATCCCTCTTTCCCTCCGCACCATTCTACTCCACGGGCCTACACACGCCAAGCAGACCATACCCCCAATACCGCCGATCCCGAATCTGCAGTCTACATCCTCGCTCTCCGCACCGACGCCGCCCACCACTCCGCATGACCGCCCTCCGCACCCAATACTTCCCCCCCACCCTCAGCAAGCTCGACGCGCACATCGCTCTCTTCCGCGCCCTGCCCGGCTCCCACCTCCCCACCATAACCACCGACATCCAAAACCTCGTAGCCTCCCAACACCCCTTCCCCATAAAAGCCACCAAGCCGTTCCAACTCGGTCACGGTGTCGCTATCCATGTGCATGCGCCAGAAGCGGGGGAGATTCATGAGAGGCTGAGGGAAAAGTGGGCGGGGTTCCTGAGTAAACAGGATCAGAGCTTTCGGGCGCATTATACGGTGCAGAACAAGGTTGAGAAGGATAATGCGGAACGGACGTTGCAGGAGGTGAGGGGGACTTTTCGGGGGGAGGAGGGGGTGCTTGGTGGGTTGGTGCTTTATCGGTATGATAGGGGGTTTTGGAGGGATGAGAGGGAGTTTGAGTTTGGTGGTGGTGAGGGGTAGGGGGTGCTTGGTGGGGCTGGGGATGCTGCGGAGGATTGGTTGGCTCCTGGGATTTGGGCGATCGGCTTGACATTCAACCTTACCAAGATATGTTTCCTGTGAAATTCGCTCGCTCTCGGTCTCGCGGATGATACTTGAAGAATCAATCTCCGTTGGTCTTCGGGTTGCGTGACTCAAAGAGGTCGGGAACTTCGTGTCTCGTGATACCATTTCGGACTTGTGGCCGAGGGCTGGAAAGCTTGCTGCACACCGAGGGCAAAGACGATGACAACACTGGTCTCGTCGAGTACGTAAGGGCATGCTACTTAGTGCAGCAGGCAACAAAGTGGCAATTGGTCGACAGCAGTCTTACTTCTCTACAGCGTAGCCATACCACCTAACCCGCGCACTCAAGACACTCGAACGCTCCAAAGACTCTCCAAGATCACCAGGAAGAAGTTTGCTACCTCTCCCTAGCAAAGTCAAACAAAACATGCACAGCCTTCCCCCTGAACCCACAACACACCAACCCCAGTCATGCATCTCTCCTCCCATCGCACCCCGATCACACTCTACGCCCCATCTCCTACCCTTGACCCAGAGACCACGCCTTCAATACCACGGAGAACCAGCTCGGTCCGCAGCCATTGGTCGATAAGATACTTCACAATCACCACAATACAAGCCGTTCCCCGCCATCAGCGCCGACAGGCGGTGGTGCTGATGGTGAGTTGCTACTTTTTTGACTTGGCTTCGGCGACGAGATTGCGTGAAGCAGGTTGAGGAGTCGAATCTACAGCACAGCGAATTTATTCTTCGCTCCCGGGGTCCTAGGTAGAGGGATGACAGGGAGGAGCGTAGATGGGTCTTTCATATAGTGGGAGGTTGTGATGGACATGAAAGACTTGGGGTTAATTTTGTTCTTTGCGTCGTCGTGGCTGGGGCTGGGGCTTAATGGGGTGGGTTTGCTGGGTTTGCCGGGTGTTTGGGGGGTTATTGGAATGTTATCAATCCATCAAGATCCCAACGCCAGAGCGGTGTTTCGCGGCTGGAAACTGCAATTGATGGTAGTTGGAAGTAGCTTGGACATTCGAGATGCGTATCGCGACCGTGTTTCGATTCTTTCGATTCGGTTGAAGACTATCTAGTAGACCTGCGCTTCGTGGACTCCCTTTCCCCTACGAGGCTTGCTACGACATAAGTTACTTCATCTCCTCCAAGAACAGGGCTGGCCTTTTGTTAGCTTTAGAGTATTGATGATGATTGGCCTGGCCTCGATTTGCCTGGCCCAATATCGTCGGTCATTTATCTTCTGTGCGACTATACGCCTTCTGATAATTGCATACTTGGGTTTTCTGTGACATGTGCTATTTTTTGTCCCGGAAAGACACTTTTAGCAGCCAGAAGCATCCGATGGAAGGAGGAACTGCTCCATAGCCTTTTAATATAGGACTGTCCTTGTAAGGCAACAGTTTTGGGCTGATAAGCGCCGGCCGGCTGACCTGCCGCATCAGGACAAGACGCGGCAAGACATTAGATCCCGCGTTTGTTTAAGTCAACTTCTCTCCTAACATCCTTCAAAATTGCTGTATATCAGGCTTCAAAAAACGCATTTCAGTCCATTCTATGGTACAGAGGCTTATAATGGTATACTGATTGGTCTGAAGCTCATCTTGTGGCAGTAGGCGACAATCGAACAGATCTCTGAGATGTATCGCGTGTCCGGGGCTCACAGCCCACTTGCTACAGGTCAAAGAAATTGCAGCAGGCTGTGGAAGAAGTCAGGAAAGGACACTCATCTTAAGGAGACGAGAGCAAGGTTGATAGTTCGCTTTTCGATCTTGTCAAAAGGATACATAGCAAGGAGGCCAACACCAATCATAACTGCCATATTGGCACCATTGATTTCTCAACATGCTTTCGATCCGACTCCCGTTCTATGCATGACAGGAAAATTGGACCTTACGCTTCGGCGGTGCAGTCATGTCTTCAATGAAAACCCTGCTCATACAAGGAAGTGTTCCTGAATCGGTACCTTAAGATGACGAAGGTAAGACCATTAGTTCTGGAGCAATTGAAAAAAGCTGCTGTAAACTGATCGTACTCCAGTGTCCGGTAAACATGCAGTCTTCTCCGTTCAGCGTCGAGCAGAGAAGTCACTGTCTGCGATCTGCCACAAGTAGCAGCAATTTGCGGGTCGCCGTAGCATAATGTGGTACGGATGATCCTAGGTGTGTGATGGGTTATGATGAAGGTGAGTTGCTGGTCTCTTACAGTACATTGATTCCATTCCTCTTCGTCTTGTATCACTTGATGAGATCGTTCTTTAATATCAGCCGACGGCATTACGGTCGGATGTCGAATCTCGATTCCTTTTCTTGCATAAATTGAGTGACGTTGTCACTTGCTCAAAGCCTCGACTATGAATAAATGAGGGTCCCTCTGAGCTTGGTCCAACCTGGACACTGTTTGTAATGGACGACGCCAATCGAACTGCTGACCTCCGAATAGCATTATCAAGACCAGTTCTAGGACGTCACGTCCTTCTCGTATCAGATAAAGGAGCCTCATGTCATCTCCGGGTTCTCTGATCAAGACTTGACTCAGTCCCGCATAGGTTCTCGCTGATTCTTGAGGATCCATAACGATATGTCCCCATATGTTCAGCGCTTCCGCTAAGGTTCCCCGATCTCGACGAACTGATCTACAACAAGCTGCATCGACATCGACGATCCAACTAGTATGTTTGCCAAGGAAGTGTGCGACTGCTTTGAAAAGCCCAGTGAAGAGCGTACCATGACCGTCAATCCCCATGTAGATAATGCTCTCCATCGGTGTGAGCGACCTACGGTCGACGACTATCTCTAGAATCGCATGGCAAAGCTCGTGTAGCACGGTTTCTGCTCTATCCAGATATCGACGGTCTGCTTGTTCAGGTGCACCAGGGTCGTCGTCTGGATTGATCACTATCTTGACAGCGTGGATCTGCTGATGGGTATCGCAGCGACAAGTACAAGCTGTAAAACCCCTATACCGCATGGTGTTGGGGCTCGCGAGGATAAAATCGCAACTCTCGAAGAGCCGGCCCCCAAATGTCAGATCGATGAGGCACTTGGCAAGCGCTTCGACTTCACCTGAGGATTGGAAGAAGGATCTAAAATCCGTGGTGGCCAGTCTCCAGCGCAGTTCGGCTCGAGCCGATAGTTGCAATGGACTCAAGGGGCGCCGATTAAATCCTTCGATATATTCCTGGATCCATGTGTGGCTGCGCGAAGTTGGGTTGATGGTGTTGTCGGAAGAAGGGTAATGAAACCGACAGCACGGTGGTAGGGTTGGCGGTGAAGCTGTCAGGATCGCTCCCCATGGGTAGGTCACAGTGTGGTCCATCTCTTAATGATCTCTGCTTCATTCTTAGCGTTGTCTTTGGCTGCGAATCCTTAAATACCTTTCACCTCCTCTTTTCTGCTACTTGGTTCTGTATCGACTGGTTGACTCTGTTGGTGTTGCTGTCAATGTCCTGGAGATTCAATGCAGCAACAACGGCAGGTTGTGGTGACACCGAATCAGGAGAGGTGTGTACGTGTTCATGTTGTCGAAGGTATGCAAAGAGTAGACCACAGAGCGATCGCGGGTGCTTTACAGCAGGCAAGGGAAACGGTCTTCTATCCAGCAAAGAACCTATCTGTGGCAAGTGCAAAGCGCATCAGCTTCCTTGCCAAGCCCGAATGGCCATAATTAAGACCACCAACCATGCAAGACCGGGGCGGAGGCTCTTACCAACAGTGATGGTTTCTTGGTTGATTTTAGGGGCAGTATCAACCCCACCGCAATGAGCGAGAACAGTCAGGAAGAGTCCTGAAGGCGCTCCCTCTTGAATTCAATCCTCCTCTCGCTGGCCCCGAGCGACTCGAAATAACAGCGAAAGTGTTGGAGATAGGAGCCTGGGTACTGCTCCACGGCAGTTCAAAAGGACAGATACGCTCTTGTTGGCGATAAAAGATCTTGTGTGTGTATTGACTACACAGCTATGCCTACTAGGAGTCTGATCGATTCAAAGCTGGGAGACAGTGCGCAAAGTAGGATAGAAAAGGTAATGGTGTGAAGGTCAAAGCTCAACTCCTGGTACGCCCTGTCTGCACTTAAATCTCGACAATTTGATGTTTCCCCAGTGAATCCAAATCAAGCATGAGATTCTACAAGCTAGGACAAGTGGAGACTAATAGGGCTAGATATGATGTAGTAATGATGAGCATCGAGGTGGTTTTTGCTAGTTCTATGCAATGCTTAGTCGTCAGGATACGGGCGTCGAAATTACTTATCAAAGCTTTTCCTTCACAGGCATGGACAAATTCCATAGGACCAGGCAGCGGATAACGTCCACCAACAGGAGCTCAATTAAGGTCCAGTGCACCACAGGGTTCTTAAAGAATAGAGAAGGCCTGTGGAAATCTTTGTCAAGATCACACTGAGACAATCCGGAACACCCTGTGGAGACTCCACCAAAACGTGTTTGGGCCAATTGCGGCTGTGTCTGTGAAACTTATTCGGAGGCTCTGCACCTAAGCATCCAGTAACTCTTAAAGTCGTCTTGTTTCTGATCCTCCCTTTGATCGTAGTGACCACGCTCTGAGCAAGATATGCCGGCTATTGAGGGCGGAATGCTTTCGAGCCTGATAGAAGCCTTGCAGGCGTTGCTGGTGGTAATTTACTTCGTGCTCGTTCTTCAGCGAATCCCTGTGTGGAACCCGTTCCATCTACTAGGCCCAGATGATACTCCATCGGCGCCTACGTCGTTCTTCACAGGACTGACAGCTCATGGTAATTCTCTTCTCGAAGTACAACGGGCAGTGCAGCTAACGCAGCTCTATAGTAGTGTAGTTCATCGACCTTGGCGTCATCAATCATCTTGGACGACAGGCTCAGGCCCGCGATCTGCCGCCCTGTTGCAACAGACACGTCTATTGCCGCGACGTCGCATTCCCTACGAGCCTATGCCTTCATGATCTTCTCAAGAAGCCCCCTTACCTATTCAGGAGCCATCTCGAAGCCTTCAAACGCATGAAGGAACTCATAAGCTTAGCAACACTCCAAGGGAACATTATACCATCGCGGATCTTGAATGAATTTGCTGCGTGTCTGAACTATGTCTTCTTCGGCACGACTCTGATGTCTCGAGTCAATATCTTCTGGTGCACACTGGGCGAGATCATCGAGGATTGCGTCGCGTACACGAGTGCACAATCCACGTGCAGCACGCACCGACAGGTGCATCATGTCACCATATAGATAATGCAGAGCAAGTTTCTTACTTGACGGTATAACATCAGGCACTCAGCAATATTCGAAAAAGTCAACTGAGACGAATGTTTGAGTAAGAAGGAATTTGTTTTCGAAAAGTCTGTTCTTTTGATTAGTCTTAAAAGTAATAACGCTCGACCCAAAGAAGCCCGAGAGAAGTCTACTGAGACGCTGCTACCAGAACGATATCGACGCAGTTCTCCCGGAGTGGTTAGAGAGGGTTTTTGGCTCCCTCGTCCACGAAATGTGCCACGCGCGCCTTCTTCTCTCCATGGATCGTTCGCAATTCTTCGTTGAAGACTTTCTTCGCGTATACGGTAGTAAAGGCCACGGTTCGGCATTTGAGAGCTTATTCAAGCATGTTGCTGGGACACTCGAACGAGCTGACGTGCTCCACTTAGACATGCAGCGGATGCTACACCGTTCTGTAAGAGACGACAAGCGTGTCCAGGACAAGGCCATTCGCCTTGCCGATGAAATCGACGGGTCTGAGCTCCGGACATCAGAGATCAGAAGGCTTCTAGTCGAACGTCTCCATGTCCCTGAGGAGCGGGTGAGATTGTATCGAAAGGCGATGCATGCAGACTATACGAGCTTGGAGATAGTGACTTTTATCCATGTGGCAGGGACGATGAACTTCAAACTTGCAAAAGACAGGATTTGAGCTTTGAGCAGCTAGACAAGACGATGGCGTTGAGAAGGGTGGGGGTTTATAGAGCTGGAGTCGGAAGATACAAGGGATACAGGTGTTCAGCGCAGGAGTAGAAAGGTAAAAGTGATAAAGGTTTCAGATCTGGAAGAGAAAGGGAAGAGGCATAAAGGTTCATAAAGCTAGAGGAGGAAGTCAAGAGGCTCGTTCGGGATTGCAAGATAGAACTAGCTAGATGGAAGAAGATTCTTTGGTGCTTCCTCTTCGGGACCCATAAGTTCCCAACACATCGCTCTCTTCTCTTCCTTGCGTTGAGACTTGGCGGCACGATAATATTGATGCGGTCACCTCCAAAATATTTCGAAATGCATAGAGCAATTGTTGCCACTCAATGAGTCATTGAAGTAGCTAATATCATTCTTCTCAGCCTCCACAACCCTTGCTTCTATCCTCCTCCATCGCAAACTGAGACTCCACTGGTTGCCCTTCGTTGCCTGTCCCAAGCACCCATAATGCTGCTCTTATAAGGCTTCCATTCGTCTCCTCAACAGGCTTTCCATCCACTTCGCCTGTGATCCAATTATTGTAAGAACCGGCGGGGAGCTTCAGAAAATTGGACAAAATTTGTTCGCTCCCCTTACTTGGGTGCTGCCAGATCGACAGACACTGGATAGGGAAGAAAGCTCTAGGATCTATATTGTATATTGAGAAACCGGTGGTCCGAACTGCATATCTAATAATCATACCTGGATTACTCACTGCTTCGCATAATAGGAAATTCAATGTGGTCAGTTCTCATAGGTATAGAGAAAGCAACGACAGAATGACGAGGAACAGGCCGGCCAAAGACAAGCCAATTTTGAATTCTCGATTCTGGTACGATTAGTGACTGATCGACCAGTCCTGAGATGGTACGCTTTCTAAAGATTGGTCTGGCTAATTTCTGTCTGTCACCATGTATGGCATCCATTAGTTTGAGACTCAAAGTTCAGGTTATTGGACTTTGCCCATTAATAGAGTGAAGGATAAGGTCTTAAACATGGCTTGTGATAACAAAGGCTAATTATAGGGCTGACGAGCGCTTGTCGCTTGTCGGCAAACCTGCTACATTGGGGCAAGACGCGGCAAGACATCAGATAGCGAGCCATGAAAGATAACCTCAACCCATGCTTTCTTGTTTATCTTGCATTTCTGTAAGCCTTTAATGATGTAGCTGTTCCGGATCCTGCATTGGGCAGGGTCATTCTGGGCTTCCTCATCGATTCTTGAGCTCTATTCCGTGCAATAGACGAGGGTCGAGCATCCTCAGAGCCTAGCTCAATGCCGTGTAGTAGGTAAGAATCGAGCAGCTCCGGAGCGTAGCTTAATGCCATGCAACAGATGAGAATCAAGCAGGCACTGAATTGTAGCACAGGCTTCAAGATTCTCTTTGAGCAACTCACTGAGTCCCCCTGCCACATGCCGCAATGACAAGTCCCTGGTAAAAGTCCAAAGCCTCCCTACCCAGGGAAACAGGGCGCTGATCAAGTTTGCCAACGCTCATCACTGTCTGATATCAGTTTCCTGGGGAAATGCAAGCCACTCATAAGGTATCTCGCGGTACGAAGCACTGCCTGTAGGCTGTGCCCACGGAGACCTCGCCCAATCTGGAGCCATCGAAAGTGCGCTGTGGATCGGTCTTCTTGTAGGCGAAAAGGCGATATGACGAACAGTGGGTATACCGACGAGCTTCGAGCGAAAGCCATAGTAAAATGGACTTCTGGACTTGCAGGCAAACCGGTGGCAGCATCGCCTGCTGGATGCCTTGTCCAACAAGACCGGTGGTCAAATCTCATACCAAGCTGAAGGGGGATTATTATGTTGGTAAAAGCTGTGCCACTTGAGAACGGGCATTCAATGAAGGTTGTGCGTAGGTGAGTGTGGTGGATTCCGTATAGTCTACAATCTCTTTCCCTTCAAGTTTTTGTCTTCCGACGCTTGGTCCCTGGACGCGCTGTGGGAATAGAAGCTCGTGTGAGGAATCGTTTCCGAGAAAGGATAGGGTTGAGAGAAAGTGGCGGAAGCGGAAGCGCAAGTGGAGGATGAAAAGGCGGTGGCGGCAGATGAAGAGGAGGAGGAAGAAGCCGAATGAAGTGCGCTATTGCGTCCACAGTGATGCTTCCCTCGCTTATCCCTTTCACTAGGACTGAGTATGTGTCCTTCTCCGCCTCATCAATCGAGCCGTATTCCACGGTGGGAGGCGCCAGTACCCGTCCCATATTCCGTATCTCAATATCAGGATGATCTCGAGAACATCTCGACCATCGATTATCAACTGGACCAGCCTATCACTTTCGTGTTGCGTCAGGTTCAAGAGCTGTGTTAGGCCAGCATGATTCCTCGCTGACTCTGGAAGATGATAGCTAATCTCGATCCATGTATAAGCGGCTTCTGCTCGTTTTCTCCGATCCTGGAACACAGAATTGTACAGATGGGCCTCCAGGCTAATGGTCCAACCGGTAGACCTTACAAAGAGATCGGCCATCGAGCGAAATAGCGCCTCGAAAATGGTACCGTGGCCTTCCATCCCGAGGTAGATTATGCTTTCGAGACACGACAAGGACCTGCATTCGGCATAGTAGAGAAGAATGGTGGCATGACACATTTCGTGCAAGAGGGTTCCTGCAAATTGCAAGAGTCGAGAGCCAGTAAACCCTAGTTCCGATTCATCCGGATTCATCGTGATCTTGACTTCAAGAATCCTCCTCTGTGTGTCGCATCGACGGGTCACAGATGTTTCTCCCCTCATCCGTCGGTCCATGGCCCCAGGGCGCCCCATGACCAGTTCACATCGCCCAGAGAGCTCTCCGTAGAACTCCAGATTGTCGAGGTATGTAAAAAGCTCTTTCGCCTTCTGTTGTGAGACGGCAGATGTCCAGGGAGGTCCAGCTATCATCTTCTGTATCCCTGCGGAGTTTTCTTGTTGCTTTGGGTTGAGGGGTTGCTTTGGAGCTTGTGTAATCCTCCGAAAGGTTTCGCTACTACAGGACGATGATTCGATTGCCAGTCCGTTGACGCATTGTTGACAACGACCGCATGACGAAAAGGCAGGTGCCCGGCTCTCCCAGGCTGCACCTTGGACAGTGACTGAGGTTTGAGTCATTGTTCTGGCAACCTATAGGGTGTTAGACCTCGGCCAATGTTCTTCTCGGTATGCTCAATCCTTTCTCTACCATTTATATGTACAGTAATCGCTCGACCTGTTTTAATTGTGCTATCTTCGTTGCGGAGAGGACCTCGACGTCTAATGAGACGGGGTGACCGCAATATCGCGATAGTAAGGGCTGGAAACGGCTGACAGGGCAAGCTTGGTGTTGACGCAGCAGGAGGCGGTCTACTACTGGTAAGAAAGTCAGCATGCTTCCCATTCAAGCTTGATGAAAGCCACGATTCCGACATACCACTGATCGTGACGGTGTTACACTGGCCTCGAAGATAGCACTGATTCCAGAAGACTGGCGTGTGTACGTGTGGCTAGCTCTCAGAACCTTCTCTAGAGAGGGGCTTGTGCTTTTGCAGTGCTAGAAAGATTTCCCAGCAGCTTAATTGAGGTCGAGTCGAGATCGCAAAGCTTGGAGGGTTCATCATGGTGGAGAAGAAATATGATCAAGGCAGCAAGAACAACAACAGACTAAGTAAGTGAGAAGCGTTGTGGTGATGTCCAAGCGTCTCCACAAGTCAAGCCGCTGCTCAGCCGCCCCCGTTTGGTGGCTCGGCGAAATTTTGCAGTATTAACAGACTAGGACACATTCGTTGGGCAGTATGTATTACATGAGTATCTTCAGGTGCTGCTATGTTACTAGTTCAGTCTAAAGAGGAATGCCCCTTCGGAGGAGAAGGTTTTGCAGCTCCATATGAACGTTAAGTTTTCACAAGCTTGGACAGAAACTGAGGGGCCGCACCTATAGCAGTGTCGAGCTGGCATTCAAAGCGAAGGTCATCTTCAGGCTCATCGATTTTCAGCAGGTTTTCACCAGCAGCTCTTCGTTCAATTCCAGGGGTGCTCAGTGAGCAATTCCAAGCCACTTTCGTCTGACTACGCTACTTGCCACTCGAATCCGCTCTGGTTGAATTGGGTTTGTCGTCCCAAACGAGTCCGTTCAGATACACAACCGCTTCTAGTGTCGTATATCCTTCATGGAGCAAATGTGGAAACATTCTTGCCTTCTCATGGGAAACACTGAGCTGTTCGACCAGTATGTCCTCTTTCTCCTCGTCCGCTAAGCCTGGGAGCTCAAACACGACTCGAGCGAAAACATGTTGCTTTGCTTCTCTTGATCATACCGCACCATCCATCGAAGATGCAGTTGCAGGTTGAGATTTATGACCTTATGGCTCCGTAGGACACTGGCTATCCTCTTAAAAAGGCCAGCGAAGGCCGTGTCGACGCTTAGAACTCGGAGACGATCCTCAACGAAGAGAGTCCCTCGTTCGAAGAACATGGCTATTTTAGCATAGCAAAGCTCAGATATAAGCAGCAAGAGGAGTCTTTGCTGCAATCGTGTATTTGACTGCAGGGGAGGATCTCGAATGAGTTCGATCTCAGCGCGGTGCACTGCTGGTGTTCCAAGCTTATCACCTGGTACGCTGTGTATCCCAACTTGCCCTGCTTATACAGCACTCCCTCTCCTGTCAGGCGGATCTTGATGCGTGGCATTAGGCTGGATCGGAAAAACACCTTATTGGCGCCGGAGGCAAAGTCGTTGAGCAGAGCATTGGTGGGCGAGACCCTACCGAATGGTTTGTTGCGATATTCCTCATGTATCCGGGCGCCGCGATTTTTCTAAGATAAGAGTCGAGGATTCAGTGTCGTCTCTGACCCACTCTGAGAGCTTCCGGTAATCGTAGCACGATGGGAACGAATCCAATCGATCACAGTAGGGCTTTTTATAACTCCTCTTTGCCTTTCGTCCTTTGGATGTCAGCACAGTCAACCGGTAGTGGGAGTCGTGATCTGCCTGTTGGAAGTTCCCACATCGTTTGCGGCTCCTCTGCAAGACGCTGGCTTTATCGCTAATAAGTAAAAGGTTTAAGACAGTACCAGGAGATGCCATATCTCAGGAGTTCAAGCGCACACAGATGTATGCCTCGATGCGCTAAGAAGCTGCAAGTCTCAAAGCGTTCCAGGAATTATCAGTACTAGCTCCTCATAACCAATCTCTTACTCCTATCTCCAAGACCAGCCCTCAAGGATCCTATCCCTCTTCTCCGACCTGAATATTTAGTATACTATATCCTTTGTTTCTATATACCATGGTGGAAAGGGTTCAATTACACAATAGCAAGAGTCTTGCTAGTGTTATTCGATATGAGTAGGATTACAGCAAAGGCTCGATCTCCGAAATCGTCGCGAAAGCGGGCTTGAGCGGGCCCTCGAACGCAGAGTATACGGTATGTGATGACATCGGTCGAAGTCCGACGATTTCTGATCGTCACTGCACACGTGGTTGAAGATGGTAGTTATACGATGTCTCCTACGCAATCGAGTATCTGACGTTGTTCCGCGGTGAGACTTGAAGCCTCTGTGTCTTCCTTGACCCACTGCAAAAGCTCCAGGTAGTTATAGACTGATGGTCTCGAAGCCTTGAGGTTTTGGAGGATGATGATCGCCAGCATGGGAGTCGAGGTCGCTTGCGTCTCTTCGTCGATTGTACCTCAGGCTCGACGGTTCCAGTATCCACTGCAGGCCCTACGTTCAAGTCGCCAGCTAAGTCGTAGATTGTTGACAGGCGATAGACATTACCAGGAGACGCCATAGCTCGGTGATGGATAATCCTCCAGATTTATCTTGACGCTTCAATGGCACGTGAGACTACAAGAGAAGTCGAGTCTCAGTTTCCGGGGCTGCCTTGCTGTAAGGTGCTTTGCGGAGAAGAGGCGTAAATGGCCACACCAAATACCGAAAGTCTTGCGTGTATCACCAGCAAGTTCATCGCGCCATCATTGAGCTGGATCCTACGCAAAATATCGGCGAGAACGATGCGGGTTGGCGACTAAGAGTCCTAACCACAATGGTCCACGAGCTCTGCCACGCTTATACCAGTATCTTTGTCAATTGGGAGATGTTTCTCGTCGAGGAATGCCTGAGCATTATCGGTATCGGAGGGCATCGCATCGCCTTTCAAAAGCTGTACGAGCTGATCGCTCATGTACTCTACTTTGGGGCCGGAGTGTTCATCGATCTGGATAGGTCGCTTTGGCCGAAGGTGCGGGACAACAAGAGAAGAACGAATGAGCTCTTCGCGACGGAGTCGGCCATTGATCAACCAGGTTTAACGAGTGAGGAGAAAGTGGACCTGCTTGTTGACGATCTAAAGATTACTCGTCAGAAGGCTCAAACCTTCCAGTGATTGCTTTTCGAGGGATATACAACTTTGGAAGCCATTGTCCAGCTGAGCAGGCGGGTATGGGACGGAGCTTGGATCCTTTATATACATAGAGGTCAGTCTGAGGAGGAGGAGGACGAGGAGGAAGGAGGCGAGTAAGCTGAGGACGGAGGTGAAGAAAAGTGTGGTACGTATATAGTTTAAGCTTGTTGGGCCCCGGCTGACCCAATCATGTATCAAGGTAGAAAGAAGTCGGCAAGAAGACTCGGTAGACAACAACACGGACAAGCATGAGGCTTGACTTCATGATTGAGTGTTCCTAAGATATGTTCACTCTGCTAACGAGCCTGCCTTTTGGTAAAGACTCTGAGATCAACACATCCAGCAAGAGATATCGTCAAAAAGGATAGAGAGCAAGTCATCCGCATGGGATTAGAATGAAGGTGTTCAAATCTCTAATGCCATGCCGGATATACCCAGAGAACTCTTCCGAGGTTGGTATCATTTCCTCAACCCAGCATTGTTTATCTCTTGCGAGAAGCAGCACACCAATGGTGTCCATTATTCAACTCATAATTCTTTATCTTCAACTCATGACCCTTCATCTCTTGCATACGCTGGTTTGAGAACAAGTGCACCAACTCATCAACAGCAGCAGAACACAAGACTACCACAAATAACGATTGAAGAACAGCCTCAGCCATAACAACAAGACATGCAAGCATTCCACCATCGCCTTAGACATAATAGCGTGAGACGCTCACTACGAGACAATTTATGATAAGAATAGGCTCTTTGAAAGATGGTTCTGTATACTGCGTGCATCGAAGCACTGTCTGTGTGTCGATGTGGAGAATGTGAGTACGGACCGGATGATAAATCAAGTTCTTGAAGACCCTAGAACGACGATAGTTTGGTTAATCATGAATAGGTCTGCAGGAGGGTAGCAAAACGAAGAGGGTATATCAAGTCCTTGACATCGTGAACAGTATTCCCGGATTGACGGTGGTATCGTTGACCAAGAACGACCCAGCAGGAAGGACGCCAAACGAAGAAGAAGTTGGCTGTCCGGATCATCCGGATCAGCAAGCTGTGAACGAGGTCTGTAGAGCCAAAGAGAGGAAGCGAGAAAATTTTCCCAGGATCCCACGACAGCCACGGCGTCGAGGCCCGCCTCTCATTCGTATCTCCAACCCCACCCCTCCGGAACCCCATCCCTCATCTCCGACATCCACAACCCCACAACATCCCACCCCCAAATCAAACCCAACACCTCCAACCTCTCAAACCCCTTCCCCAACAACCCATAGTACCCCCCGGCCCTCTCCCTCCCAACCCCCAACTCCTGTGCAATCTTCCTCTCCAGCGCCTCCTTCTCCGGCTTCACATTCTCAATCCAGCTCTCGAGCCGCAGCATCCTACCCACCACCTCCGCATCCCCCTCCGCCGGGCACTCCAGCCACGTATCCTCATCGATCTGCAAAGCCAGAAAATCGGCCGCGGCCCAGCACGCCATCTTCATGACACTCTCCCACGCCAATCCGTGCGCCGTAGGTCCATACTCGATGAGTGCGTCTTCAATGGTTCGGTGGCGCCAGGACGCGAAGATGGCGATGTAGGCGTGGCAGAGCTCGTGGAGGAGGAGGCCGAGGAGGTAGTCTAAGCGCTGTCGTCGGTCCGCTGGGAAGGGCGGGGGCCGTTTGAGAAGGATGCGCGTGGTGTGGGTTTGCTGATGTGTGGAGCAGGTGTGTACGGGCTGGATCTCGCCGGCGTGGGTGGTGGGCGGGTCGGTGTACCAGTGGATGGAGCAGCGGTGCAGGAGCCAGCCTGAGAAGAGGAGGTCGTCGAAGCAGGTGGCGAAGATTTCGACGTCGGGTAGGGTGATGTCGTGGCTATCGGGGTCTTCGGTAAGCTTGGTGTAGAGTGAACGGAAGGTGGAGATGGCGGTGTTCTGCGGGTGGGTTAGCGCGTTTGAGGCATGCCAGCGGTCGTAGTTGGTTTTGAGGTTCCAGCAGTGGTGTCGGCTTGGGAGGGGGGAGGGGGCGAAGGGTTCGGTGGAAAGGAAACAGGGGAGCTGGTCGACGAGTTGGTGGTAGCTGAGGCGGCTGGGTGTGGGGTCGAAGCTGACGGACGCTTGGGCTTTCTTGGGATAGCAGCATGGAGGAATTGAGAGCTGTGAGAGATGATGACCGATGCGGTTGATGTGAGTGGTGTCCATGACATCAGTTGGTGAAGGGGATTTGGGTATCGGGGCTGCCTCCTAGGTATCTTAAGATCTGCTTGATGGATTGACTGGATTCGGTGATTGCACGAACAAATGTGTGTGCGGATGGTGCGTGTATGGAGATGACTCTCTGAAAGTGCTGGGAAGACTGTCCATACTCTTAGGGAAGGAACGAGGGAGAAGAAGACACAGCAAACAATAAGAAAGGAAACAAAGCATTGTGTTGTGTAGATGGAGTGTGGAAGTCATGAACAAACAACGCATAAAAAAAAAAGAGGACAAAGAGCGGATAAAGTTTCAACGAGATTGGGTTCACAGCAGGCGACCTCCAGTGCCATCCGAGTTCAATCTGCAGTGAGCAATGTCTTGAACCATGACACAGGACTAAGAATATAAGTACATGGAGAGACAACGACTACGAAGACTCCCGACATGTGTGGCAGATTCTGACATGGGCTGTATCCATGGATGAACAAGACCATGGTAGATGTAAGAAAGACGAAGTAGGAGCAAGCAGGAAGCTCCTTAAGTAGATGGATTCGATGCCAAGCCGTGGTGATTTCTGAGATGTCCAGTGAACTCGGAAGCTTCCTCAAGACTATGAAGCCGAGCTTCACAAGGTGAGCAATCCGCGAATTAATCTTTACCGGAGTGGGAAGCTTCCTCAAGGCTATGAAGCCGAGCTTCACAGAACGAGTTCTCCCTTACGAACAGCATCAGCAAGGTGGGAAAAGAACAGCAGGCTGGTGTGAAGAGAAACTCCCTGTGAGATCAGCGAAAGCTCATTAGCAAGGTGAATCTCCTATGATTGGACTCATTCATTCAGAAACTGGCATCGAAGGTGGGTTCATTCTTTGGTTGGCAGTCTTTGAAAAGGGAATGGGTTCGACACAATAGCTTGAAATGCCAGTTCATGCAAGATTCTTTGCGGACTTTGAGTCCGCCGCAGTGCACACAACAAGGATCATTGCAGTACTCGATTCGCTAGACTCACAGTGGCTGCATACGAGTACATTGGTAATGATGATTGGTATACCTCTTAAACCTAGTCCTTTGTGTCCACGAGACCGTTCGCTATCGCAACATAATTCGATGGTAAAGGTAGTTTCCGACCACGGTTGTTCCAGAAGAAAGCTGCTTTGGGTCCCTGGAATAGCAACCAGACGGCCTCCAAAGGTTCATAGTGGCTTTCTAAGAGGGCATCATAGTATGTCGCAGCTTCCTTACTAATCTTCAGCGCCTGCGAGATCTCTGTGTGTATCTCCTCCGAACTTGTGGCTTTCTCTTCGATGAAATAAACCAGGTTCTCCATCTCCCATATAGTTCCATCATCTTCCTCAACGTTCAGCGGAATGTGGTCGTCGTCCGTGTCTCTGGGACAATGGCCGTCTATCAACTCGAAAGCCGGGAGATTAAAATGGTGCAGACCCTCCTTGAAACACTTGTACATCAACTTCTCCCAAGCACGACCATGCCCTCGAAAGCCCCGCTGTTCAAGGGCCTCTTCAATCGAGATCTTTGAATTGTCTGAAAAGATTCCGATCCAAGCATGGCACATTTCGTGGAGCAACAGGATCAGAAGGTGACCCAAGCGTCCGGGCGAAAAACTTTGATCATCCTCTTCACTAAAGTCCGACGTACGGTTGATCTCGATCGACACAGTATGGCACTGCTGATGGTCGTAGCACATATGCGAAAGAGTAGTCATAGCGTGATGACCCTTTGCCATCTCAGCCCATTGAATGGAGCACCTTGGCATGATCTGTCCGTCGAAATAGAAGTCGTCGAAGCAGGCTGCATATTGCTCCATGTCATCATTACTGGGGCGTATCGGACCCAAATTCCCTAAGACGGATTCATGGATGATCTGGAAAGCATTGACAGCCTTGCTTTGCTTCGCCGAGAGTCGTGCTTCCTTGCATCGACTGTAGTCGGTCAGACAGTCCCAGGGGTCGGGATATTTATTACCATCCTTGTCACGGGAGGTGCTATCCACTGTCGTGAAAACAAAATCTTCGCATCTGGTGGGTGTATCGAAAAAGGGGGGCTTGGCCACAAGGTTGTCGAAAGTCCAGGAGCTTGGGTTAACCTCGTAGTCTTCGCTGCCTTCATAACCACAGCAGGGCAACTTGTCCGATTTCTCTAGCATTTTGCCGATGCGGTTGATGTGAGTTGTGTTCATAGTCAAAGCTTCGGATGGGGCTCAAGTAGTGCTCGATTTGATCTGATGAGTAGATATCGGTATAAGGTCTGTGTTTCTTTGCTACGCAACGTTTTGAGTTGCCCGGATTGCGAAATTAAATAGTGGTATCCCGATCTTGTGATATATAGTATAATGTGTTGACACTTTGAGAGCATGTGTTATCTTTGGTGAATTGGGTCACTCTTGAGAACAACAGGCGAAAAAAAGTGTTGCTGTGCTGGCTTTTCCATGGATCTGAACACTGGGATCCTGATAGCAGGACTATCAGTCGGTTCTTTCTTTGAACTTGATGTACCGGTAAGCTCAATCGAATTTCGAAGTTTCATTACAATGTTGGCGACCTAGACCACCCTAGTGGCCTGTCCTAATGTCGATTCTTCACAAGCTCTCCGAAAAAGGCAGATTCTCCCCTGGCAGCCATCCACGGATGGTTCTTGGGAAGCTGTCAAGCGCGGGCTCTTTGCCAGGGCCCTCTAAACTCGAATGATCTACCCACAGTCCAACAAAGCATCTAACAAAACATCCTCTGATGGCGAGACTACAAAAGCCATCGCAGCTTCATTCGAAATACTTGACGATGTAGATTTTCATGGAGTTGCGAAATGCTTGGGATATTCGAGGCAAAAGTGGGGTCTTACATTGGTCTTGACCATATTCCTTGTGTTGCAGCTATGCTGCTACTTGAACCTCGTCTCAGACAACTTCCAAGAGCGCCAAGGGATCAGTATCATTGTCAATTCCGTCCGAGGTCCGTTGGGCAGATTTCCTCAGATTGCCCAACTCTTTCGCAAAGTTCGTTTCCAGGACGTCCATGATTTCCTTCGCCTTGATATGATAGGACCTCTTCTCACCAGAAAGTAGCTGCTCGGCCGCTGCCAAGCCTAATCGAAGGCATCTTTGCGTGTGGGCGAGAGATAGCTTGCGTTGCTCTTGAATGCTGGCGTGTTTGAACCACAGATAAGAGGCTTCTGCTGACGGAGTGACAGGGTGCCGCAGTGCGAGGCAGGCAGTGTGGAACTCGGGCTTCCAACTCCACTGCTGGCAAGACACCATGAAGGCATCGTAGGTTTTTCGATCTATATAAGCCTGATCGGTGTTTCGGAGGATACGATCGACAAGATAAAGTCCAGCACCACCGAATGCGAATCGTTTCCCTCTACAATCACTCCAGCTTGCTAGTATAGCAACGAACTCTTTCATGCATTCTGCCAAGCCAAGTCCATACATATCAGTGTTGATAACATATTTCGTGAAGATAAGCCTCCACGCAAGCCTACACTGTTTCACAGTCTCAGGAAGTACTCCTGGATTAGGACGTTCAATTGCGTCTTCGTAATAAACCATACTTTTGACAGACGCATACTTCGCTTCGTCCCAAACTTCATCTATATGTGAGGTCAAAGCTTCTCGCGACGTACGTATGGACTCGGAGTCGCCCTCGAGCGTCGTCAGCAATAAAGAGCAACAAAGTTCCTTATTTCGTAAGCGGCTGAGCCAGTCCTGCACCGGACCAGTTCGTCCCTCGATGATGAGTAGAGGGATCAATCGGACTAAGAGGCCCGTGTGAACGCGGAAGATGGATTGCCAGCTCAACCTTGCCGACCATATCCAGTTGACGACCATTGACCCAATTTTCATTGATGCTAAAGCCTCAATATCTGCGGCGCCCCCAGATTGTCGATGATGATTCAGGAACACGTAAGGCGCGTTCAAGTACTTCTTGGCTAGATCTATCGTTGCGGTGCCCGCAGCAATGTGGGTTTTGAATGCCAGAGTAATGTTCCCAATGTCATTTGTCGAATAGTGCTTGAGCGTAGCGCGGAAGGATGGCGGTTCTGGAAACCGTGCTGGCAATGTCCGTATCCCGGACTCGAAATGGGGGCTAGAAAGAATAGCACTCAAATGTCGGTCAGTAGTATTCCGTCCAGTTGGAGCGACTTTTGGATGTTCCCGGTCAAGAGCTTGGGCAAAGGACGTGTTCATGAGGGAGAGAAGACGCTGGGAGTCTCGCCGGTTGATGGGTAGAGGGGGGTGGATCACCGAAGCGAGATGCTTCCAGCTGAATATTGATGCACCTCTCATCGTGGGCAGGCGTGACCAGCTAGGGCGGATGGCGGGGGATCATCTAAGTGTTCTGGTCAGCCAGTACCCAAATGCTCTGATTTACTTCATGAATGACCTTGGTACCAGCCCTGGGCCTTGAAATATAAGTCTGCGGACACGCACAAGCAGTCGCCACCACAGCATCGGCGGGGAAAGGAGAACTATGAGGATTGTTCAAACTTGAAACAGCAGTAATGACGCTTGCTGTTGCATGGCGTGGTCTAGTTTGCTCCGCGGAAGGCGGTAGGGCTTAGCGTGATCCTCGCGCGTACTTTAATCCGTGACCAAGTGAAGAGAGAAAGCATCTTCACCATCATACCTGACACGACACAACACTCCACCCGTTATCCTCCATTCTCTTCAAAGCACACCTCTTCATGTGAAATCTCAATCTCGACCCCCTCGCTATCTCGACGCTTCTTCTTCGCTTCTCGTCACCCATCCTACTCCGTCGGCTGGTTCATCACGAATTGATGCGCACTTCTTCGCAAGCAAGAGGCATAAGCACACGAAACTCCTAAAGCTGGACTTCCTACCACTTGACCCTATCAATACTACTGCACTATCATACTTCCGCACTCCTTACAATGTCAGAGGTTAAGGCGAGGCCTTCAGGCCCTCGGGGTAGAGGCTCAGGCCGAGGCGGTCGCGGAGGATTCAACTCACGGGGCGGACGAAGCGCCAATCGACCAACAAACGGAGACACGCCGGAAATCCACGAAATCTCTTCTATCGAGGACGAGGGAGAATTGGGCGAGCTCAAGAAACATTATGCTTCGAAGCTCGATATGATCAAGGAGATGTTCCCCAATTGGACGGATGAGGACATTGTCTTTGCTCTGCAAGAGACGGATGGCGATTTGGAGAGTACGATTGATCGGATCTCCGAAGGTAAGCGATCGTCACATGCGGGAAATCCTCCTGCAGAATTGTCTTCGCTGATTCTGCTGGTTCAGGCAACATTTCTCAATGGGGAGAGGTCAAGAAGAAGACCAAAGATCGCTCTCAATCAAAAACCAAAGACCCAGCAACGTCTTCTGCCGATTTAACAGCCCCATCGACTCGAGGAGGGCGGGGTCGCGGCGGTCATGATGGTACACGCGGAGGTCGAGGCCGGGGCTCAGATCGTAGTCGAGGAGCATCTCGTGGCGGCAGAGCCGGGTCCACAGCTAATGGACCACGCAACGCTCGTCCGGAGAAGACCACAGCGGAAACTAGTACAGACACTGGCGGCTGGGATGAAGCGCCAATAACGAGTGAGGTGATCGGCGGCTGGGACCAGCCTGCGGATAGCGGGACTACACCCCTCGAAGCGTCGTGGGAAAACGTGACGGTAGCTGAGGCTACTTCAACGCCTGCGCTTGAACCGCCCAAGCCAAGTCTAAAACCTGATGGTACTCGTAGCTGGGCCAGTATCTTCAACAAACCTGCGCCAGCACCTATCCCGAAGAAGGCGCCCCAACCTTCTGATCTAGGTGAAGAGCCTGCAGCCGAGGCTTTCCAAGACCAGCAACAAGATTTTGTCGCAGAGGACATGCCCGGGCTACCACCGCCTGTGCCTATGGACGACGCAGGTCCAGAAACTGTCAGTACCCCACCAACTTCAGCTATTACACCCTCGGAGCCGGCCCTTGATATCACTCCCTCCAAGGATAGGTTGACGGAAACGAATCTGGAGCAACTTCCGGATGTCTCCGAACCAGCACCTGTGGCCACGGCTGCGAGCACAGCAGCCAGTACTGTTGATCAACGTGTGGCAGCCGGTAGCAGTACCCCACTGCATGCTTCTCAGCAACAAACTGATACTCGACCTCCGATAGGCGGGTACGCCACCAGTGCGTACAAGGCAACTGGTATGCCTGGGCGTTCAGCGAGTTTTCAACGAAAAGTGATGGAGCAACAAGAAGCCGTTGTAATGCCCGGAAAACACGCTGTGGACCGCGCAGCGGTGCAATTTGGAAGCATGGGCTTGAATGGGACACCAGAAGATTTGGATGTGGATAGCGATCGGGAAGAGGCCGAAACGCGTGCCCAACCACCTCAACATTCTCCTATTGCGCCCCGAGCTTCGCTTCCGCCAGCTTCACAAGCCCAGGGGTTGCCAAGTCATTCTCCTGCTGGAGAAGCTCTTCCAACGCCACGACAGGCACCTGGACTACCGCCTCCCAATCAGCAGCCATCAATTGAGTCATCATTGCCAGAGCAGTCTGGTCAGCAGGCCGCCCAGTCAAACTATCCTTACAACCAGTACGGCAGTCGATATGCTGTCCAGGATGGCCAACAAGATGCGCAAGCTCCGGCACAGAAGGCGTACGAACCTTTTGGACAGCAATTGCAGCATTCACAGCAACAGTATGGCGGGTACCCATCAACTTCCCAGCCTCAAGCTCAGTCGCAGCAAACCCAGGCTCCACCACAGCAGTCTCAGTCTCAGGTTGGCGCTTACTCGTCTGCTCCCAATGAGATGTCTTCTTACTACACCTCTGATAGCCAACGAAATGCGTATCAGAACTACTACGGGAGCTACGGTCAGCAGCCGCAGCAGACCCAGCAGACCCAGCAAGACTCCGGCACATCCCAGCAGAGAGTCGGGAGTGCCTACGGGACTTCAGCGCCAGAGCAAGCCTCTCAGTACGCTACGAGCCACCCTCACCAACAACCTCAATCCCGTTACGGCCAAGCCGCTGAGGCTCAGACTAGCGGACAATCCACTCCGAACCCGTCACTGCCAAGCCAGCAACAACACCAGGCCCAGCAAGGGCACCAAATGCACCAACAGGGTCAAGGTCACGGCGGCCAGCACGGCACATACCCCTATAATCACCCATACTACGCGAGCCCATATTACTCCGCCTACATGAGCCAGCAAGTGAACAACCATCCATATGGTCGAGATCGTCCCATGTTCGATGACGCTCGTCGCTACGACGAGTCGTACCTCTCTCATAATGCTCAATACGGTTACGGAGCCAGCCAAGGCGGGTACGGAGGAGGACCATTCGGCGGTGCGGGCGGAAAACAGGGCATGTATGGGCAGCCACATCAGGGCTATGGGGCCCCTCAATCGGCGTACGACCAGCACTCGTCTTCGCCAGCAAATGTGGGTGGCTTTGGTCAGCACTCGGCACCGAGCCGAGACGGGCCTGCCAGCAGTGGACTAGGCAGTTATGCACGCACTGGGTCCACGCAGCCCTCCGAAGGTCAGCAGCAATATGGCGGCGGAGCTTCGTATGGAGGCATGCCCGACGTCTTCGGTCGCACTCAAGCCGGCTACCCAGGGCAGAACCAGAGCCACGGACCTCAGCAAGGTGGACAGCAGAGCGGAACCGAAGATGCGCTTCGCGCCTACGTGGACTCGAAAGGAGCCAGTGCGGCAAGCCCTGCACTTGGTCAGCCTGGTGGACGTCCTGGGTCTGCAGTCAATAGCATGCAGGGTCAGTCTGGGATGCCTCCATCTCAGGGTCAAATCCAGGGTCAGCAGGGATATGGTGGATACCCAGCTCATCACCCGATGCACGGACAGAGCTCCCAATACGGTGCCTCACCTGCTTTAGGCGGCCATCAACAATCTGCTGGCCAGAACCATCAAGCAAGCGGCTATGGAGCGTACGGCGCCGGTTTCGGAGGGAACTACTACGGGGGCAATAACAATCGTGGTGGATGGGGAGCTAATTACGGGCACTGAAGCTCGAGTTGCCTTACCGAACCGATTTCCAGAGGTTAGGGTCTGGTAGGGAAGACGAACGGTTTGTATGATAACAGCGGGGTTCTCATTTGCTGCACGTTCTGCGATCTCCTACTCCTCCTAGGCGTGGCCCCAAAAAAGAAGGAAAGAGGCCCACAGACTGGTATGTCACACGCGGGGACAAAGAGGCGTTAAATGCAGCATGACAGTCGGTAGTAAGCCGTCTTCGAAGAAAAGACCAACATGAAGAACAACTTTTGCTGCATTCTATACATTGCATCTACGCCAGCTAGGTTTCGCCTAGCTGGAACTTCTGACCCCTTTGGTCTTTCTCTTTTGGAAGTTGCTGCAGCCACCCCCCTTTCTGATACTGTCGCCCCCCCTGCCTACAGTGACTTCTACCTCGTCAGCCTTGATCTTGGTGCAGAATTAATTACTTCCCTTGTTGAAGCCCTCCTAAACGAGGGAAACAGCATACTTCAGCAAAGTTTCTGGATACATTTGTGCATGTTGAGTGGTGATTGTATCAAGAGCTTTGGGTTCTCAGAACAATCAATTGAAACCCATATTATCCGCTCCTAAACTTAAAGGAATCGATTGAATATTGTCGAGCTTTGCTAAGAAAGCCAGCGAATCTTTGCTAACAAGTCTTGTTTGAAAGTAAGAGATACTTGATCATCATATACTTCGGTAGGGGGGTCCACAATATCAAAGAGAGGGGTGGCTGCACCAATTCCCTTTTTTTCTTTTCTTTTCCTTTCTTTTCTTCTCTGACAGTAGCTTTACTCCTTCCTTCTGGCTCGTACTCTACCCCCCGATTCAGCAACATCACCGTCCGAAACCCTGTTTCGACGACTCTATACCTTTGATCGACGAATGCACGCGCGCAGCACCACCAGCGCAGAAATAGTACACCTACCACGGGCCCTCTCCAATGTATAGGTAAGTGACTCCCTGGAAAGTGCACCCTGCCGGCTTATCGAGCCATCGTTCCCACTTTATTCCAACTGATCCCCTAATTTTCTCCTCCTCTCCACATCCCCTCCCCATCACCAACCTCTCCACCGCCTTCCCACTCCGTCTCCATCCCCGCTATCATGTCCTTTACACCCCACGCCATCCCAGCTTCCAGAACCAGAAACCGTTCCCATCACGCCAAGCATATCCCACCCCTTGCCTCGGCATCTCGATTCCCTCCGCACCCATCCCTAAATCCATCCGGACCACTGCTCCCTTCCTTCACATCCCATCTCACTCGCTAATGTACCCCCATAGACAACATACCTCCCCCCCCCCCTTCTCTTCACCCATCTCTAGCCTCCCACTCGCGCCAAGTCTCGTACCCCTAGTTCCACCTGAATTAAGGACCATCGATGCGCTATCCAGCCTCGTAGTAGAGGGAGACAAGGTAGCTACCGAGACCTATGCTCAGCGCTATACAGCGTCTTGCATCTACTTTAGTTGATGGGGATGTCGGGGGTTTTGTTGACGGGTAGTTGATGGAACGGACATTTCTCACCGCTTCAAGAACCCATGATTTCCAGAGTCCGGAGCGAAAGCTCGGGGTTAGCGTGATGATCATGTTATTCATTGATTGCAGGTGGGTGACAACGGCGGCAGGGGGGAGTTGGAGGTGTTTGGTTTTTTTCCTTCTGGGATGTGTCCAGCAGGGAAGGGGGGGAGCTACGGGTCTTGCATGGAGGGAGTTCGTGGTTGTAGGGGGTGGGGAGTCAGCTGGCACCAGGTACTTTAGGATTGTTGCCGCTTCCTGTTCGCTAAAATGAGTGACTCAGCGAGCAGGAAGGCGGTGAAGAAATACTGTCCCACCTGGTGCTGGTGAGTGGATCTGGCTGTTGGGAGTGTAAGTATAGTATGAGGCTGACGGCGTGTCGTTGAGACCCCAAATTCTCAGTTACACTGATGGCTGGACCAACGTTGGGATGATCAGGCTTCTGAGCTTTAATGCTAACTCTGTTGCAAGCTAAAATATGTACAAGAACTCAATCCATCGTGTGCGAACCCAGGGAGACGACCTTGAATTCTAAAAGGGACCCCTTTTGATAGCGTTCACTCGGCTCTTTCCATCTCGTAGAAAAGCATATACACATCCTTCTGCATCGCCAGAACATCGCTCGTCGTACATTCCTTGATCTTGTCATCACTGATGCGCCACCAGCGATCGCTGGTTTTCCGCCTTCGCCGCAGACGGCCAAGATCCAGTGACGATCTTTTCGCGCTGGTTTGGGGATCTGGTTGGTGGGTTCGTGGAGCTGAGCGGTCGGTGCTTCCAGAGTCGCGGTTGCTGGGCTGCGGGTCTGGCTTCGCTGCTGGTGGGGGTTTGGTGAGCTTGACGCCGGAAAAGGAGCCGGAGGATGGTCGTGTGGAGGTGGAGTCAAGAGAGTTTAGGGATGTGGATGGGGTTGAGGAATCGTCGGTGGAGGGCCTGGAGTTTTCGGCTGGCTTCGAGTTTGAAGCTGGGTCGTTTGTTTCGTCGTTCTGTGTTGGGAGGCTGGGACTTGGCTTTGTGGATGAGTTGGGAGAACCGACGTTGCTGTAGGGTCCAGAGTCTCTCTTTTTATGTGGCGTTGAGGTTGGTGCATATAGATGCTGTCTTCGAAATGACTCGTAGTGTCCGCTGTTGTGCGTACCCTTGTGCGTGACCATGCCAAGTAGCTTGTAGTTCCTTCGATTCAGAAGACCCCCAAGAGCCAGTTTCTCAGGAAACGAGACTTTCGCGAGGTTTTTCGTAGAACTACACCCTGGATCATAGACGGATCTGGAGAGGTGGACGACGAGAACTTTGGGAAATTTGGTGACCTGAACAGAACGAGCAATCCGTCTCTTTGGTGCTAGACTGATGTCCGGTAGTTTCACATCTTTGGGCGGTTTTTCTGGATCAAACCGGACAGCGTCTTGTACCTTCTCTATCTTCGATCTGACGAACTCGGCTTCGAAGTCCGATCTGGCGCAGGCAACCCGTAGCTCATCTACAAAAACAGAGACTGCGTGATTCAGTCTGCATTTGTCGCACTTGTAGTCGTCTATGAACTCAGTCTTGAAATGCGCGTCGAAGCAGTCGTTCAAGGTCGTACTGCTTTTATTCGGCACCATGAGGTTTAGCATGACGAAGTTCGTGGGGTTTGATTTTGGCTTGAAATGACAGCGTTGGCACTCGATCGTGGCTTCGGTCTGTCCTTCTAGGGGGAAGCCGTCTTCCTCTTCCTCGAAAGTTGCCGTGCTTGCCGCTTTGATGGAGCCTGGTTTACGCGGCGTGTCTTCTGGAGACTGGGTATCCTGGGATCTGCCTCCCAATTTATCCCGCAGATCGGCCACGTCTCTGCTGGGATCATTCACGATCACTGTGTCCTCGTCGCTATCCCAACCCTGGACGGCTCTTTTCCGTGCCTCTCTTCCAGCATGGTACTCCTCTGCTAGCCTCTCTGCCACCACCTGCAGAAGTTCCTGCGCATCCTGCTGTGTCCTGCTGATGCGAGTCGCGAATGCATGCTCAAGTACCCTGACAAAGTTCCACGGAGATATGGATTTCTTGTAGATTGGACGCTCATTCAACCTGTCTATCATCAATTTGAGACCCTGTGTAACCTCCCCACTCTGCAAGCTCGCCAATTTTGCGGTTTCAATTTCTTTTCCATCCCTGTCTTTGGTCGGGACAGATGTATAAACCACTGGATCACTGAGCTCCCGCCTATGGACCTCTCTGATCAGGTACAAGCGCAGATCACCGAGACCGGCCAGCGATTGTAGGATGGAGTTGATGAAGCAGTCGTTCGCTGGATTGACCAGACCCACGACGCCCTTCTTGCGTGTGCTGGCAGAGCTTGGCGACGAGTCGCTATCGAAGAGATGGTTGGGGTTGAAGAAGTAGACGAGGGCGATCGCTGCGAGCGACGCACTTGCTGCATAGGTGACGACGGTGAAGGGTCTGTCAGGCATATTTTCGAGGTGCTACCGCCATGCCAAAGGATAATTTGAAGGTTGGGGACTGACCATAACTATTTGAGATAGGCAGCAATAGTTCAAGAGTACCTAAAGTATTGGATCGCTGGGGTTCGGGCATGCGCGTAACGCTGCAGTGAGCAAGTGTCACGCGCCTGAATCATTCGTAAGTCTAGTGCCAGAGTAAATTGACCAGCTCATCTATTGGTGACTTGGGATTCAATTGCGTTGTCATTCTTAGTTATTTGGTGAGAGAACCATCTTCTACGAGTAATATCTGCGGGCCCCACCACCGGCAAGTTCCTTTCTTGCATATACCGAAACAGCCGGCTCGGCAAGAACCACAAGCTAGGCCAAATCAAGGTTTATGATAACGGTATTCGAGCCTCCGCCACGCGAACACGGGAACTGGTCGATCCATGTTGCCTTCCGCTCGACTGGGCAAGCGTGCAACTTCCAAGAGAAAAACCATTGATCAACTCCGGAGCTACATCTTCGCCTTGAAGACAGACGTCCAAAAGTACAGACTTGAAGAAGAAGACAGACTGCTGGTTGTTTGACCTTCATTCGCAACAGCTCTATAGTCCCATTTCGTGAGCGCAATGGCTAGTCAATTCCGATCACCAACAATACCCCGATGCATCACTTGCGCGCGGCAACGAATGAATCAGGACTTGTCTTTTCTGACCACTCCCTTCCACCGACAGTTACGCGGGAAGAAAAAGACCGCCAAACAACCATCCACCATTAAGGTAAAGCTCCGCCAAGATGTTAAGGGTTATGGGCGAAGTGGTGAGTAGGAGGGAATGCCTTTCTAAGGTAAGCTCATTGATGGTCCAGGCTCAATTACCCCTGTCGCCCCAGGGCGGATGCGAAACATTTGGTACCCACAGCAGATGGCAGAATACATGACGCACAGCCAACTGCAAGCTTCGCCAGCTATTGTTGCGGAGCGTGACTTCACGTTTGGAATTGAGCAGCCTGAATCGGTGGAAGAGGAGGAGCCGGAGAAAATGGTGGACGTACAGATGAAGCTCCTGGAGGTAGGATTGAGATCGGATCCACAATGGCAATGTGCTAACGTAAGATATAGCCAAGACGGGCGACAGAAATTATGGCAGCTTCTTTACCGTCCGAGATCGTCTTCTACAGAACGCCCATATCTAGCGAGGATCTACCGAATGACAAATCTACTGAGTCTCCTAATGATGAACACACACCGGATCTCACGGCGGGAATGCAGCCTCCGGCACAAGCAAACGTTGTTGCTATATACGGTTCCGTGTCTACTGCAGACATTGCGGATGCTGCAAGAGTGGCTCTCGCAATGGATGAAGAGGGGAAGAGGATCGTACTTGGACCGGAAGACGTTACCATTCTCCAAGAACGAGCTACTGAAAATGGAATGGAACCAGGAAGGATTAAAGCGTTGGGGACCTTCGTGGTGGATCTCAGAGTAAAAGGAGGGAATCCTGTTAGGCGGACAGTGAATGTAAGAGCACAGGAAGGAAATCAACAGCAATAGAACAACACTTCCCTGGAATCTCCATCTTGCACTGGGGTAATTATCCGAAGACAGCTGCACCGTTCAAGCTATGGCTCGAATCGGTGAGAACATCGCTGCGGAGAAGAAGGAAGCTAAAATGATCAGACCTAGGAGATTGAAGTGACCGGTGGCAAAGAAGACGGCGTAAACGGTGAGGACGTGGATAGCAACTCGCTTTATACCCAGCCCAAGGCTATACATTAGAAGGAAGGAAATCTGGCAGTGGCGATCAGCCAGTTTAATATCTTCCATGGCGGCTCGGGATCTTGGAAGCAAGAATACATCATTGCAATAGGCCATTGTCATGTCAAGCTCGACCTGATATGGGTTTGCAATATGCTGCCTTACAGGGACACCGAGAATGCGTCGTTATGAAGGACTATATTGTGAAGCTCTCCGGTGTCTGTTAATCAGACTTTGGCCATGATTAAAGCGCAGCAGTTCTGAGGGGCAGAATAAGCCTCGTAGAAAATTTTTGTCAATTCGCGTGTTTGGGTGAGTATCCAGGGCTTAATTCTTAACGGCCATGCATGCTAACATCGATGCTGGTATGTGGGAGGGAGAAGTCGATACCAGCACGTGTATAAGACGGGCTCGTGGACTTCAATTACGGCCGGTCAGCTGTAGGAGCAATTGAAGAGCATCTCGGTTTTCATGCTGAGCTGGCTCGTGAGAGTCGGATGAAACCAATACTAGCTCATGTCATGTTGCCTGTACATAACACAATTAAGCTTGAGCACCAATGCGAAGGTCATTTTCTCCTCATTGCGATTATAGTGATCGAGTGCCTGCTGGAATGCTTCACCATAATTGCAACTCGAATCATCCTGATTTGGTAATCTCAACATAGTATTTACCAGTAGTATCAGTAACCGCATCATATACGTTATGACGTCGTCGAGCTCAATGCTTAGCGGAACGCGGAGCGCGTATGTCAGGGCGGGCCGAGAACCCTGTGACATGTGTAAAAATAGATCGGGTTACCGAGGTTTGACCGGCGACTTTGTTGGAAGTGTTTATGAAACCCCTCCAGATTGCTGTCATCTTGATCTCTTCATCATAGTCTCCTTAGCTTTTCTTCTCTTCAAAAGTACAATTGCGATCCTCGTTTTCCCTTCGATACCACTTCTTTGTCACTGTCTTGGCGTCGTCGCTAGCGGACAAAGACGTACCTACTTTCCGCCCTTGCTGTTATGCGCCAACAGAAGGGAATACCTACGCCCATGCCTTCCTTCGACTGAATACGACTCTGAACGTCCCAGATATCGATTATTCAATCTAATCGCAATTGTACCTGTGTTCTGGTCCGGATACCTGGACGTCCGCTCGTTTACCGGTATGGATAATAATCCACCCCAGGCCGTCACACCCAGTGGCGCCAGCTGTTATGCCTCCAATCTCAGTCCCGCCGATATACTCTATTGCAAAGTGCAAAGTCCTTATGGAGGCACGGTATGTGTTCAATGGTGACCAGAGGAGGCATGAGCAATACTGATTATTATCACCAGTTCAAAGCCTATGCCATCTGGGCCGCTTTGGGCTATTCTGTTGCAGCCATGGTGCTTATAACAACCCTCTTCTCCTGGCTGCGACCTCATAATTCAGTCGTTTACGCTCCCAAAACCAAATATGCCGATGACAAGCACGCCCCACCCGCAATCGGCAACGGTCTTTTCGCCTGGTTCGGTCCAGTGGCTAGAATGAAAGAAGCAGCTCTTGTGGAAAAGGTTGGGTTGGACGGCGCGGTGTTCCTGAGATTCACACGAATGTGTCGCAACATCTTCCTCTTCACAAGCGCTGTTGGAATATTAGTACTGCTGCCGGCAAATGTCAAGGGAAGCATGAAATTCTCAGGCGCCTCAGGCGATCAATTCTTTACGAGCATGACGCCGCAGCTGGTCTCTGGCAAAGCTCTATGGGCTCACGTCGTCGGCGCATACCTCATCGATGCTATTATAGCGTTCTTCCTTTGGCGAAATTATATTGGTGTCACTAGGTTGAGGAGGAACTATTTCGAAAGCGCTGATTATCTTCAGAGCTTGCACTCAAGGACGTTGATGATGATCGATCTTCCACCAGCTGCTCGATCAGACGAAGGCATAATGGAAATCGCTGATGGGGTTGAACAAACCTCAGGGGTACCGCGAGCGGCAATTGGGCGCAATGTCAAAGAACTCCCAGACTTGATCGATGAACACGAGGACGCAGTCAGAGAACTCGAGTCGGTTTTGTCGAAGTACTTGAAGAATCCGGAGAAATTGCCAGCAAGTCGTCCGACAATCCGCCCCTCGAAGAAGTACCGCAAAAGTAATGGAGGAGACAAGGTGGATGCGATAGATTATCTGACTGACCGGATACGCGAGCTCGAAACCGAGATTGAATTTGTCCGAGAAGGTGTCGACAAGCGGAATCCAATGCCTTACGGTTTTGCGAGCTATGAGAAAATTGAGGAGGCGCACACCGTTGCATATGCCGCACGGAATAAGCACCCTCAGGGTGCGACCATCATACTGGCGCCAAAACCGAATGATCTAATATGGCCAAATCTGCCTCTATCTCCCAAGTCGAAGAGATGGAAGCGTTTCATGAACAATTTTTGGATCGCCTTATTGACTGTTGTGTGGATTGCACCCAACGCGCTGATCGCGGTCTTCCTCTCCAACTTGCAGAACCTCGCCGCGGTCTGGCACGGCTTTCAAAATAACTTCATTGCCCATCACAAGACATGGTCAATCGTACAGGGTATCGCGTCTCCAGCCCTTACGTCCCTGATTTATCTCATTCTCCCCATCATCTTTCGCCGATTGTCCACTCGAGGTGGAGATACTACAAAGACGTCTCGTGAGCGTCACGTAGCATCGAAGCTCTACGCATTCTTCATTTTCAATAATCTGATCGTGTTCTCCATCTTCGGCGTGATTTGGGGCTTCGTTGCCTCGGTCATGGCCATCAAGAAAACCAATCAGAATATTTGGGACGCCATCAAGGAGGCTAAATTCTTCGTGAACCTTTTGAACGGTCTGTGCTTGATATCGCCGTTTTGGTTGACATGGATGATTCAACGCAATCTGGGCGCCGCAGCAGACCTTGCTCAAGTCATCACCCTTGTATGGACCTGGTTTGCGCGCACATTCATGAGCCCGACACCTCGCCAGACCATTGAATGGACTGCGCCGCAGTACTTCGATTACGCCGTGTACCACAACTACTTCCTCTTCTACGCTACTGTCGCACTCTGCTTTGCTACTCTGCAGCCACTAGTCCTACCAGTCACATTTCTCTACTTCGCCATCGACTATTGGCTCAAGAAATATCTCCTCCTTTATATCTTCATTACCAAGAACGAGTCCGGCGGCCAGTACTGGCGCTTGCTCTTTGATCGCTTCGTATTTGCCACGATATTGGCCAATGTCTTTATGGCACTTGTTCTCATGGCCCGTGGAACTTGGAACATGTTAATCGTCATGATTCCTCTACCCCTTCTACTGATAGGCTTTAAGATTTACTGTGCGCGGACCTTCGATGCCCAAATGACCTACTATACTAAGGCGACACTAAAGGACCCAAGCACTCTCGCTGAAGCAGGCCAGAAAGCTCGAAGGGGACATGAAAAGGTCGCTTCTCGTTTTGGCCATCCAGCGTTGCACAAGAAACTCATGACACCAATGGTCCACGCCAAGGCGCAACAGGCGCTGAGCCAGCTGTACCGTGGTCGTCTGGGAGGCCAGTCTGATGGACCGACAGTCTCGGGCCACAGCGATATCGCGCTGTGTCAAATGTCCCAGCAGCATCCCGGGAAATCCGCCCGTTTCGCATCGGACAAAGATCAGAAGAAGAAGAATATGTTCGAAGTTGTCCCCGAGACTCAGTTGGACTTCGGATACTTCATGAACCGTGCCGAGTTTCGCGAGACGCATGGTGGAGATGGCGAGCTCTATGGACGTCCTGAGGACCTGATCTCTGAGCGAAGCGGTACGCCGCGAAGCTTCTTGAGCCGTGGGGCGAGCGACGACGCTAGCTCACGAGCGTCGAGCCCAGATCGTGGCTACAGTCCTTCTGGCCGTGCTTATAGTCCCGCAGGTCCTCGGCTGCAGCAAACCACATATCGAGACGTTAGTGAGGGGGAGCTTGGCACTGGGCAGCAAGGCGCATTCTACGGCAGAGGTGGGAACGAAAGCGAGAGTCAGCTGCTTTCCGGTGCTCAGCCTCTTGGCCAGGGAGGGCGCCGCGGAGAAGAGGCTGGGCATGAAAAATATGGATTGAACAGGTGGCGCACGGGTGGGAGTGGCTATGCCGGTGTTCCTGGTCAGGATCTAGGTAATGAGGGAATGGGCTATGAGGCGTTCAGAAGAGGCAGGTAACCGTGTATACCCGTTGTTCGCTACCGTCATACTGAGGGAAGTGTCATTGCATTGCATTGCGCGGTAGGTGGCGAATGGTCTCGGCATCAATGGTGGCTGGATTTCCGGTGTTTGTCATTCCAGCGGCTTGGGCAAACAGCCATGCTGATAGATGGCATGAGCCCACAGAGGCACCATAGACATGAAGCAACGAGAGCGAAATATCATCAAGGAGCTGATGGCCACGCTAAAAGCGTGGCTTCGAGGAGCATGCTGGTTATCTCCTATCCAGAGGAGTACCATAATTTCCAGATAAGACGGGCTGACTGAACGCAGGCATTTGGTCAACGGCCTTATCGCTGCAACTCCATCGTCTCTGTTCTTTCGTACTTTTGAACTGCCCGGAAAAAAACATCGTTGAATTCCATGTCTTCTCAATTCATCTCAGACCTCGAAGGCACCTAGGCATCACGGTCAAGGCCATCTCGACCTTGTTGTGTGGTAAGTCATGCGGGCTTCCCACGTAAAGTTGTGATGCAGCTAGGTATCGCTGTCAAGGCCGAGATGGCCTTGTTGTGTGGTAGGTCATTCGGGATTCTTACGCAACGCTTTAATGCAGCTACCCTAGGCTCGAACTTCACACCCTGTCGGGAACTCTTCCGTCCTCATTGTACCCTTGCCTTCGGGCGTGAGCAAGCCCGTCCCCTCGCTTTCTTTAGGTTTCTGACAGGCTGTGTTGAAATAATTGGTGCTTTTGTTCGCTCAAGGCCACAATCCGGCCCCGGTGGCGAGAGAAATACTATTGTCGTATCACTTTCGAGACAGACTCGCTGCTGCTCCGCCTCACTGCATTGCAGAGATGCTATTTGAACACCGTCTGTTATTTCAAAAAGATGGAAAGACCTCTTAAGTTTAGCGCTTCTCACCTCTCCTTGCAAAAAGCCTCTTCGACATGGACGGATTCTCTGGTGTTGCTGCCGCACTATCCCTTGCGATACAGCTCGCAAACACGGTTCAGTCGATCCGGCAGTTCCTCCGCAATGTCGAGAATGCACCGAAAGAGCTTGCTTCGGTCATGGAGCAACTAGATTTGCTGCACCAGATCCTGAGCTATCTGAAAGACTTTATGCAATGGCAAACCTCCCTCGAACACCCACCAACTTCATACATTTTAGTCACGGGCGCGCTGCAAAACTGCGAGAAAAGGGTCAGGACCGTCGAAGATCTGGTAAAACCTCTCACGGCGAAAGTTGTCCGCATTCCCTGGCTGCAGAAGGCTTTGGGTTCGATGAGGCTTATCCTGAAGAAAGAAGATATTCAGACATCCCAAGTTCAGGTTGCGGGTGCGATTCAGGTGTTGCAATTGGCGCTCTTTACTGACCAGTACGCAACCCCAAAATTGTAAATCCGTCTCGACTGATGCTTGGGGGCCAGACTTCGTTATGCACATGTCACGGTTACCGGCGTTCAACAGCTTTTGATGCTGCAAAGTCAGACACCGGATGACTTTGTGGATGAAGACGCAAGACTTCCTCTCACAACTATAGACGACGAACCGTATCCTGCTTGCCAAAGTACACTTTCTATCAGCACGAAGAGCGAATCTCGTAATTTCTATCGAGGAGTGCTCGGCAGTGTCAACCTCCAGAGGAGACGGAAATTCGTCAGAGGCCTTGCAGAACCCTGCGCTGGTGACGGAAAGCTTTCTAGTGATATTGTTATCTTCACAATTCAGCCATCTTTCTTGCAATGCAGCTTCGACATGAGTTTTGTTGCGGGAACCCGGTTCATCCCCAGAACGCTGAATTTCTATCACACACTAAGCGACCAAGAACCAATATTCGACTATGTCTGTGATGGTAACCTCAGTGCGCTACAATTGGCTCTGCAAAATGATATTGCTTCACCATTTATTACAGATGAATCTGGACACACTTTACTTCACGTACGTTAACGTGCGAAACGCTCGAACTCCATCGATCGTTGCGCTAATTGCAATCAAGTGGGCTGCAGGATATTGTCAGGCAGATATTTGTGAATTCTTGCTTCACATGGGAGTGGATGCCAACCGCGCAGATGAATGGGGCAAGTGAGTTTTCTCCTAAGTGAAAGGGCGACATTCGAGTTTAACCATCATTCAGTACCGCTATTCAAACCACAGGCGGTCATAATCCCGACGAATCCTGGACTATAGGCACCAACGCAGCCGTTGATACTATACGCCTTTTGACCCGATATCAAGACTATATACCCACAACAATTGCTCATTGGTATAAGGGGCCGCCAGAAGGCGCGGATCTAATGCTGTCGCTAAACTTACTCGAAGTTAACGGCTCGCAAAGATGGACTAGTCAATACGTCTACCCACTTCTAACCATAGTGTTAGATAAATACGCAGATATCCCGATCTGGGAGTCGTTCATCCGTAAGCTCCTCAAATCGGACATCGATCTTCATGCCACTGCTCCAGGCGGACTGCACGCACCGGAATGGGATAGCTACCCCAGCTACTTGCCGGGTTGGGTGGCGCATGGAACGCCATTAGACCAGCTGCTAGGAAATACTGAGACTCCGTACGAAGGGCACATGAAGGCCCAGTGGTGGCTGAGAATTCTCGAGAGCGAAGGCCATGACGCGAGAACCTACCTGAAGGAGGAAAAGTCCTTGCATGCTTCACATTCTTACTCAATACTTGGAGCTTTTACGCAATTTCGCGGACCACGTCGTCGGATGCGCTTTGAGCTAGAGAAAGAGCCCCCAGAGTTGCACTGGGACTGGTGGATCGATCCTAATTCCCCAGCTTTTCTGATACTGGAAGAGTTCAAGTGGATGAACGGGGCAAATGAGAATTACAACTACACGGACTTCTCATGGCCGACCTTCTGGCCATTCGACGTGTTGAATGAGTGTGACGACTCAAGGTATAATGACAACGAGCAATCTGCTGCTGTGCGGCGAAAGCGACTCTGCGCCGAGAGATGGAGGCGAAAACAAAGGAAGAAGGAGGCGAAAGCCAATGGTTATCGAGATGCTTATAGAATGCCTGGATCATGGCTTGGATGATTTCTCCGAGTTACTCACTCCAGTCCGCACGCGCTTTTTGAAGGTGGCCCTACGAGCACTCCTTCCTCCCCGGTTAGTTGTACTGACATTTACAGTAGGACGTGGCGTTCACTGCTCGACACACAGTTTGGAATGGCTTCTTCCATAAAATCTGGAATCATAGAGGACCATAAGACATGGCGTTCCCGATCAGCAAGCACTCGAGCTTCATGGCACATATCGATCCCACTATTTCCTAGGCAAATATCATCACAGTAAAGCCTTAGAAGCAAAGTCCGGACTCTCCGGAGGATTATATAATATTGGCAAGTGACTTGACCAAATCCATGCTTTTTTTGATACGATTCTGCCATGGCAGCACCCGTCTTCCCACATTGACAGCAATGTTCCACTACCATACCCCTTTTTCCCTCTCTGTCTCAAGTTTAATCACCGCTGCGCGCTCATCATCGTCCTATCCTATCCTTCAAACGCCCCCCCACAAACACCACGCTCAAAATACATTACAAGAGCCCATCCCAATCCTCCTCTTATACTTCCCAACAACCGTCCGGCATCACCCCCAGCACCCGAACCATTTTTCACCGCCACCCAGCTACCACCCCTAATGCCACACCGGAGCCCAAGCCACCAGATCCAGCAGAAACATCTTCCCACCCGCTACCAGATCCGCTGGACGAGGAGATACCATCACCAGAAACCCTGCCCTCCGTGGTGGGAGAAGCCGAGATTGTTACACGTAACGGGGCTTTACTCTGGTCGGGTCTCGAGAGATAGAGGTCGTGACAAACTGGAAGAGAAGGAAGAGATCTACGACGTTGGGGGTATCAACTCTTGGTGGCTGTTTAGGTGGCTGATTTCAGCAATGGATATGTCAGTAGGTGTATGGGGGTATGTGTTCCTGATTTGTGGAGTGCAAAGACCTCCCCCGTGCCCATCAGTTTTTGCTCGTACAAGAACAATGTTGTTCTCCTCTAAATCCTTCCTGAAAGCAAGCAAGATCTTTTTTTAAAGTATCTGACGAAATGACGGGGAAGATACGATGTAATGGCTTGGTTTGATAGATACATGGACATTAATTGTCAGCAAAACTCGTCTAATAACCTTCGCTACACCATGCTTGAATATTTGCCGAGTCAAAGGTTTACTGGAGGTGTCAGGGAAGTCGGACCCTTTTCATTATGGCTGAGATATCTACCGATTCCCCCTCTTACTCAAGCTAATGACAAGCCCCGGCAGGGCATAGTAAGTCATTCCTTATCACATCGCTTCCATCAATCCTACACAGCCAAAGAACTACACACATCAACGCATCTCCCACGACCCGACACATTCCAACAACCACCCTCTTTCAAAAGTCACATCCTTCCCAGCCCACATACCGACCCGCATACTGCCTCCTCCTCGCCTCATCCTCAGCCATACGCCCCTCGCTCTTCCTCTCAAACATCCACCACCCGCTCTCCGCCTGCACCGTATCCAGCCCCATACCCCCTCCTTCCCGACTACTGCACCCAATACCCACCGATCCGGCGATCCTGCGACCATCACCGCCGGGAATTCATATCCATTATCATTCACAACCACCGGCACCGTCGCATACCCATTCGGTACCTCCTGCGAGTCCACACTATGATAGACGGCCTCATCTAACATCAGGACAGGACAGGATCCATCCTCCCACTTCTCATCCCCATCCCTCTCGCGGACCCCATCCGTACATTCATCATCCGAATCAAGATTCTGCGGCCGATAGTCGCACCGCTCGTACATACA
>JAABUS010001210.1_pt1 | contig 58373 bp, 59 predicted proteins | sample 5560161 | NCBI WGS metagenome assembly JAABUS01 (sample SAMN10711885, study PRJNA513376) | rock metagenome | isolation source: Antarctica rocks | place: Antarctica: Victoria Land, Trio Nunatak nord | collected 2016-01-04
AGGTGATGAAGCACATGGATAGCCCGGAGGTAAAGGCGTTTGAGAAGGACAAGGGCGCCGGGAAGGAGGAGGTGAGGCGGCATGGGAGTGGGAGCGGGAATGCGCCGGTGAAGGAGTTGTAGGGTGCCGTGGGAGACGGAACAACGTGGGTTGTTACTCGTGCCATAATTACTGAATACACCACTTTTGATGGCAAATATATCAATGAGTTCTATAATCACCACTATGCCAATTACATTGCTATTTCCCCACAACTCTTTTATTCAAACTGTCGAATTATGATTTCTTCTCTCCGTCTTTCATTACCATCGTGAGTACCATCACCATCACCACCACCATCACCATCACCATCACCACCATCATCATCATCACCACCATCATCATCACTTCCAATCCCCCCTCCCACTTCCGCCATTGCTGCTGCCCACCCACCACCACCACTACCCTCTTCACTCCACTCCACTCCACTCCACTTCACTCCACTCCACTCCACTCCACTCCACCCCACTCCACACTCTCTCCACTCCACTCCACTTCACTCCACTTCACCCCACTCCACTCCACTCCACTCCACTCCACTCCGCTCCACTCCACTCCACCTTTACCCCCCCCCTTCCACTTCCGCACCACCCCAATCCTACCCTACCATCCCCTCCCCTCCCCTCCCAATCAAATCACAATCTCCACATCCACATCCACACTCACACTCACACTCAGTCTCAATCCCAATCTCCTACTCCTTTTAAAACCTTTGCTTTCATCATTAGCCCCAGATTTTTCAAAGAACGAGGATGTAGGTTGGGTCTTTTTTCATGAAGCTGAAAGAAAAGAATGAAAGGGAGGTTTTTTTGTATGCCGGTGGAATTTCCTGTGAAAAGAAGGGGGGGAAATTGTGAAGATCGCAAGAAGGTCAGACTCGACATTCAATTTTTCTCGCGTCGGAAATTCAAAAGAGATGGTTTTATTGTACGGTTGTGCTTTCTGAGTAATTCATGACTCGGGATTTTCTATCAAAAAAACAATTTGTCAAAGTTTTCTGTTAGCTTTTCCTCTAGGAATTGCTCAATAAAGCCTTTTCACTGAATTTCCCGTCGATAGCGGGGGTAGAACTTTCCATTCGAGAAAAAAATCTGTCGGTGGGAGGAAACAAGTCGTAAAAAAAACGATGCGTAAAACGAAACGATAGGGAGGCGTTAGGAGCAAGAGAAGGAGGGAGACATGGCGCTTGCCTTCTCTTGGCTGTCACGCAATTCTGGGGGGTACAGCTGGTCGGGCGGTTGGAAAAGTTGAGCCGGGGTCGGAAAAAATTCTTGACGTCGGGTTGAACTTTAAAATTGGCATATGCCCCGCACATTCAAGATCGTTGGAAAAGCTTCGGGCCCTATGCGAAGCATATGCCAAGAGCATTAAGCGAGACCACAATAAAATTCACATCTGGTCATCAAAGCCTCGTCGATGCATATGCGCAGCATCAACTGAGCACAAAGAAACATCGATGAACGACTTGAAGATGAGTGTCGCACTTCGCATATGCCGCGCATATACTAAGAAGAAACTCAGCTCGCTCAAGATTCTTTCAACGCAAATGTACGATGAGAAAAGTGATAGTGCAAATCACAAGCAGAACGACGAGAATGAAGAAGAAAACGCACGAGAAAGATCTGATGAGAACAACATAAGCAATAGCTTGTTAATGAGAAGTTGAGTTCATGATTTCACATGTTTTGTGCATATGCTAAGCATATGTAGAAGAATCTTCGCTCGTCTTGCTGCAAAGTAGATTCATGATATATGTGATGTTTCGCTCAAGCTGTGCATATGCACGGTCTCAATACTTCGCTCAAGCTGTTTGTCTTCTAGCTACTTTAGCTAAATAATATCAATTCTTGAGCTCATGATTAGCATATGCAGAAAGCTGAATCGGGATTGGAATAATTTTGAACTCATGGTTAGCATATGCAGAAAGTTGAGCCGAGGCCGGCATCAAAAAAAAAAAGTTCCGGCCCTGGCTCAACTTTTCCAACCCCCCACCAACTGTAAGCCCGCAATTCTGTCATATTTCCTCTAATTGAATTCGGTTAGATCGTTTATCCGATCCTTCGTTGTAGAGCTGTTGTTGTCGGAGAGTAATGTTGTGAGCAAGAAAATACGAAAGGGTTGAAGCAAGGAATTGTGAGATCTACCATGCTTCTTGAACGGCATGGACACTCCGTCTCAATCCAGTGTATCTTGGAGTTGGGCGCTCCCGACTTTGCTGTTCGAAATCCAAAGCCCACGTTCGCCATGAGACAACCTCAAGAACTTTCTGGGAAGAGACTTATCAATCTTTAAGTACTGGCTACCAAGCGGTCAACACTCTTTCTCCTGTTCCCAGAGGTTCCTTGAGGCTGGACGAGGGAGTGCGGGGGTTTGTGTGTAGCTCTAGGTTTCTATGGCATACATACTGGAGTTGCTTGGCTTCAGAGGCGTAAACTCAGCGCCAGTAAGGCCAGCGGCAACGGCATCGTCAGCGTCAGCGAGGTTTTAAACACGTATATATAGCCATAGTACAGCAAGGGGCTCACGATCTTATCAACTTAAACAAAGTCAAGATCTAGTTCCGCGCGCAAAGTTCCTCCTTCTGCCTCTACGATTTCCAGATACTCTTCATCGAGATTTTCTAGGGCATCGCACGTTCCTGCGGTGGTATAGAGAATCTTGAACACTCGTCTGTCCCTTTTCTTTCTGCTGAGTGTCTGAATCATGCTCGCTTGCAATAGCCCGAGGATGGCGTTAACTTGGCTTTCTACCTCCGTGTCGTCTAATTGCTCGATGCCGTCGATGAATATCAGCATCATGCTTGGTGCTAGTGGGAGGAGCTGTCCGAGAATATGCAAGGCTTTGTCAAACGAATCTAAAGAACCGTTGAGTTTGGCGAACCGGGACTTGCCCAAATCATGTCTGGTTGTTACTTGTGCCGGGAAAAGATCGATTGTCTGGCGGATGAGCGAGTAGACAAGGTCGATGACCGCAAGTGCCGCTGGGCTGGTATCATCGTCGTCTTCGCCCTTATGGTAGTTTGAGATGTCGCAGAAAAAGCAGAGAACGGGACATTTGAGGGTTAGAGCGATGGAGATGACCTTCCCTGTAATTTCGGATGTTGAAGATGGGTAGGTGTCTTCGTAATTTCCTTGGACCCAAAGACTTTGGGAGGTGTCAGCTTGGCTCCAGTCTTGGATGCTCTCAAGCATGGATGAGTCGATGAACGAGATATCTGCGCTCAGGGTCTCTAGCGTGTCAAGTATTACGGATGTATGGTCCTCAAGGGTCCGCGACGACGTTTGAAGACTATTCTTCTTGTAGATTGTCTCTGATCCTGCAATTTGGTGATGCTTAATATGCGATTTCATGAATGAGATGGGGAAGACGTACTAGGACTCCTGGTGTGTTCTCGGCTGCGAGGATTTTCTTTCCTTTTAACAGCAAGGTTTCTTGCCGAAAACGGATTTTCTATCGTCAAATTAGTTGATGTTGTCCATGGTAGATATGATTAACGTCACCCTGCGGTTGAACGTCTGGAAGACGAAGTTCTGGGTTGAACCGCCAAGCTTCAGTGCTACTGCGTAGCATTCGAAGCATGCTTTGACCTATGTTTTGCCAGTCATCATTCTTCTGCTTCTCTTCTCGTAGCGAAGCACAGATCCTCGCATTCTGTTTGGCCATCTGGTCGACTACTAGCCTCAAATCTCGGAGCTCTGCCCGAGACTTCAGATTACCTTTCTTTTGTAACCATTCCGAGAGGCTTTTGATCTTGACGATTTGTTCCTCAAACTTATCGTAGAAACTCTCATTGAACGAGTTGAGTACTTTCTTCAGGGAATTAGACTGATACCATTCCATTGCTGACTTGAGAAAGTGAAAGATGTGTGAATAGAGGGTACCAATCGCTTGACGCATGTCTTCAACGTTCATGAGCTTGACATTGTCCACACAAAGATCGGTTTCGGAGCTAATATCATCCAGTGCTGTACCTAGACCCTCTGATATTCTTTGATGGTTGGCGGATGCCTAGGAAACAATGAGTGCTGTAAATGTAGAGTAACCGCACTTGAAATGTGGTGAAAGGACGACATGGAATACCCACCTCGAGTAACGAAGTCAAAGCGCCGCAAAATATCGATAAGTACTGGTTTTGACTTGGAAGCATCTGTAACATGTTCGAGTGACCTTGCAGCGAATTGCAGAAAGAGCGAAACAGCTTCTGCGGCTTCCCGCCTATGAATCGGTCCTTCTCCTTCCATTTCTGTTCGACGCTGCGAACAGCGGCGATGACGTCTCCGAGACCTGGCGGTTGTCCGCTTTGCCCTTCAACTTGCCATCTTACAGAAGTTGCTCCATCGGTTTTTTTCTTCCAGAACTTCCTGTTGCGCTTCGCAGTCTCTTCCTCACTCTCGGTCTCCAGGAAGTGCGAAAATGATTTCCATTGCTGCTCTAATATCTTGGCCTGATCGTCTAAATCGTCATTATCTGGATTCCTACGAAACAATCAGGGGGCTCCTCGCTGGAAGACACGTCGCAGGAGGTTCTAGATCTACCTACGCGCTTATATCGTCTTCGTCTTCATACCATCGGCGCCACGGTCGATTGAAACGCTTCTCCTCGCGCTCCGTGGCCTGTTCTAGATGAAGGGCAAGCGAGTTGTTAGGCTCATTCTCTGCAACGTCCTGGCTGAATCTTCGAATCAATTGCCTGGTTCCTTGTTGTATTTCTTCTTCCTCCTCCTTCGTCGCGATGCTCAAAGATGCCATTAGGAGTGCAGAGGAAGTCCAACGGTTACTTCAATCAGGCTTTCCTTTCAGCTACACGTAAAACAACAAAAGCATTTGAAAGGTTCACTAATAAATATACTTTGCAGGATTCTAAAGGTTTGCTGGTTGAGTCTAGTTGGTCAGGCTGCCCGCCATCGCTTCGGCTTTTGCTCGCAGCCTTGCTCACAACCTACCTAGGTCGATCTTTTTCAGCCGCACAAAAATGATGGCGTTGTCTATATTCCTGTTGACAGTTCTGAAAACGTCGACTGCCATCGTAACAAATTCAGTGGTAGAAGTCTGTTTTTGCCAGCTGCTGGCCACATTCGCCAAGTTGATTGGTTAAATCGAAGAAACCAGCAGTTGGCTTCAGCTGAATTATGGATGGGAGACCAGCAACGTCTCCAGCCGAGTCACCTAGTATGACAGCTTCAGTACCTCAACAAGCTGACCAGATCTCGCCCAGCGAAAGGTCCGGTCATGGACAAAATCATGGAGCATACTTGTCGCCTAGTGACGATTCCAAAACCAAAGTTGTCTACAAGGTCGAATATAAAGATGAGAATGGCCGACTACTTGAAACAAAGATGGCCAGTCACCCCCTCGAAGCCCCATCACTGCCAGGTGATCATACTGTGCTAGAGATCTTCAGTGTCCTCACGATCTCTGGCGCGCAAGATATCTCAGATGATAAACTATCTGTAGGAAAAGATGCATCCAATTTCAAGACTAGTACAGCAGGCGCACTCTACGAGAGTATGCCATCACAGATGGGTCCGAAAACTATAACAATATACTCGGAAAAACTAGCTAATGCTTTACGGGCTGTGGTACAATACTATCCTAGTGTATCCCTCATTGATCGATCCATCGGCATTACCGAACCGTATATGGTCCTTTACCATCATTTCGCGGAGCTGGAGGCCTATCGGGACTCTCATCCCTCCCAACACTCTGAGGTCTACCGAAAGGAAAGTAATAAAGACATCGATTTATTACTCGGGGTTCTTGGCCTTGAGAAACTCGAGGTTGCAGAAGAGAAAGAGAGGTACCAAAGAAGTTCGCCAGTTTGCACCTTCAATCTCTTATGGCTACTCTTCAAGCCGGGAGAAGCTTGCTATCGCAGATCTGAAACAGGCGAAATATCTGCGTCCATCGTAAGAGCTATTGAAGGGGGCTCGCTCGCAGGGCGACCCGCACCCTATAGAATATATACGTGGCAGCTCAACTTCGATGGTTATCAGGTCGGCCGAGAGGTAATCAAAACTGTAATTGCGCCATTTGGCGGCGAGAAAGAGATTCGATTTTTAGATTGTTTTCCTCGCAGATTTTACAAGGATTCTCCTGAGAATGTAATGAATAATTCAACTTTACGCCAGAGGCTCATTGCAAGAGGACAGAAATTCTGGAAAATGACTAGAGATCGACCTTATGTGGAATATAGTGGGATCAGTCTAGTCTACCCGTTCGAAGTAGTAAGTACTTTTGATAGGATCCAAAGACGTTGTTCGAAATCTCAGAAGTCCACAAACTATGTTGATATTGAAGTTTACGTCTTCTTCGAATGCTAATTTTGTTATAAGGTCGAGAGTCGGGTCATGGTTGACCCGAAAACTTTCTTCAGTTCTCCTAAATACTTGAGCGATATCGATAGGGGTAGACCAAAGATAGATATCCTTAAACCTCATCTACTTGGCCTTGAACCACCCCGTCCTCGAGCCAGCTACTATCCAGAAACACCCGAAGACCGAGAAATAGCAAAGATGGCCTTGGATGGAGACATAATGATATTCGCCGGATGTCAATGTGATGCCTGCGGTAAGGCTCGTCCTGAGACCGTGTTGTCTGGGTGTGGGGATTTTGCTGCCTATGCTCATTTGATAACCCCCGAGGATGACCCTCCTAATGAGGAGGAGTTTTTCTTCTTGTGTAGCTACAAGATCGTTGCGTTTGTTCTTAGAGAACGAAAATGGAGTATGTGTATTTCTCTAGCCTTACCTCTTCCCTAAGCTTGCTTAAGATCCGAAGCTCATCTCCTACACAGAATTACTGAACGTTGAGCATGTTCAAGAAGTTGTTAGTCGATCGAATGCCTTTGACCATTTAGTATTGGAGCCAGAACTCAAAGGAGTTGTGGAGGGCTTGTCTAGATCATATGCTCGGCGGAAGCAATTGGGGCAAAAGTCGATCGCTACAGATTTTATCGAAGGAAAAGGGGAGGGCCAGGTCTTCTTATTACATGGGCCGCCGTCAGTGACGTTCTTATACATACTGGAGCGTGATACTAACCCATAATCAGTGGCGTGGGAAAAACTGCTACCGCAGAAGCGATAGCTGATTTTACGCAGCGGCCGCTTTTGGCGCTAACTTGTGGTGATCTTGGGACTCACTCCGCTGACGTTGAGGAGAAACTTGGGCAATATCTCGATTGGGGAGAGCTATGGGGTGCAGTGGTTCTCCTTGATGAAGCAGATATTTACCTTGAAAAACGGAACCTGACAGATGTTCACCGTAACAGCCTGGTCTCAGGTAGGTGTTGGAATGAAGTCGAAACCTGGAAAAAACGCTCAATCTACGTCTAGTCTTCCTAAGAGCGCTAGAATACTATAAAGGCCTCCTTTTTCTTACTACGAATCGAGTGAGTTGTCGATATTGTTACCCCCACAAATGCATCGCCGTTCAATTAATCTCTGTTGAAGGTCAATACATTTGACGAGGCATTTACCTCTAGGATTCACGTTGCTCTACACTACAAGAAACTCCGGGATGTAGAGCGCAAGAAAATCTGGATCAACAGTTTTGAGCGACTGGAATCTAACAGAGTCAAAGTCGCGAAAACGGCCCGGAAGTATGCATGCGAGAGTAAAGAGGTCCTGGACCTAAAGTGGAATGGACGTGAGATTCGGAACGGTAAGCTTTAAGCCTTAAACCGTAGATAATTGAACCGTCTTTGATTACTTTTGTGTCTAGCTTTTCAGACGGCGATCTCGCTTGCGGAGGTTGACGCCGAAGAAGATGGCGAAGAGCTAGTTACAGTCAGGAAGGAGCATTTTGAGAAGGTTGTCCATCTCTCTGCACACTTCCAGCGTTACCTCGTAACCATGCACAAAGGCATGTCCGAATCGGAAATGGCGAAAAGGCGGGGCTTACGGAACGATGCATTCGACGATATGCCAAAGAAGGGGACAACTAAACAACAGCTTTTTCGAAATAATTTTGTAGAGAGCGAGGAGGAAGAAGAAGATGAGGAAGGAGAGGAAGAAGACGAGGAAGAAGACAAAAACCCGCGAAGAAAGGGCGACAGAAATTACAAACCAGCTACCGTCAGGAGCAAGGACGTAGAGGAAAACTCCGAAGAGGACTTGCGAAAAAAGGGCATGAAGGGTAAGAAGGCTGTTCGTTACGCAGCAGATGAAGAATCCGAGGAGGAGCCGCCCAGGAAACCCACCAAAAACAAGAAAATCGCGCCCCCCGAGGACGAAGAATCTGATGAGAAACCAACCGCCAAGCCCACCAAGAGCAAAAACTCTGTGGAATCCGAAGACGAGGAGGACAAGCGACCCAAAGCCAAGAAGCTACCAAAGAAGCCTACCAGAGCAGCGAGCGACGATGACAGTGAGGAAGGGGCATAGTTTCCTCCCACACCTGCGAGTGGGCTCGGGAGGTCCTGCCAGGGCTATTAGATTTTTATCGGCACTTTAGATGATACCGGGGATTTTCGATGCACTCGCTTTTCTGATTCGGAGGTTTTATGGGTTACGATATAGATGATATAGCTATAAGAACTGGGGTTTAGGAGAGAGACGATGTCGATGATAGGGCTAATCAGTCGACTATTTGAATGCTTGGCGGACAGTTGGGACGATGGCATCGTTTTGAGTGTTTGGTACCGGTATTTGGACTGTCCTTTCTGTGAAACTTAGAAACCCGATCAGGAGAGGTAGGGGCGTTCACTGCTGTGTGGGATGAGTGCGGTGATAGTGATGACTCTCCTTGGGATGGCACACGACGACCATACACGGGCTTGGACCATTGGACCTTGCGCCAGTCCATGCCGGAGACATATCCCTCTCCAAGATCCCAATTCGAGCGTGAAGCATGTGTACAGTGCAGCATGCGAATTACCCCAGCATATGGTCACCTCCAACCCATATTCAACGCCAACACCCCCCCCTATGTTCTACAATCCCCCCCCCTCCCCCCCCTTCCCCCCCTATCCCCCATCCCCAGTCCCACTAACAACCAAAATCACCTGTCCAAACTGCCTCCTCAAATCCTCCTTTTCCACATCATGGCTATCCTCCACCTCGCCCCACTTCCCCGTCTGCCACCGCACTTCGAGACTGCATGCTTCGGCTGCTTGCTCGATGCCGAATCTTTGCTGGGTGTCATTGTCTCTTTGTATCCGGTCAACGTCCCGCAGATGCTCAAATTCCTCGCTCCACTCTACGACCAACCGCGCGCCTACACAGAGGCTTTTCCCAGCCAGTACCGCGCGTTCCAGACCCGCTAGATCCCATGCCGGCAGCCCTGCTACCCATCCCCTGATGACAGCGCGCGTGGCCTCGGGTTGTTCTACTGGCCGGATGCTCTGCGGGTCCAGCGTCGGCTTTAGTTCGATGCCGGGCCAGACCTTTTGCGTCAAATCCGCGATAATCGGTTTTGCGACCCGGATTTGGAGGTCTCGAAGGGATGACGGGGGTGCAGCGTCCTCAGAAAAAATTGGAGGGGGAGGCGCCCAGCATAGCAGAGTATCAGTATCCAGGTACCGCATGAGCGTATTTACGATCTCGTCCCTTATCCTTGTCGAGCTCGGCGCAGCGTCACCGCTGTCTTGCAGCTGTATATCGTGGGCGCGTGAAGCGATGGAGGTGAGAGGGATGAGATGGGAACGCAGGGCTTGCTGCGCAGAGACGAGGAGGTCCCATTCTAGGGCTATGGCGGAGGCGAGGTGGGGTTTAGAGGGGGGGAGGGGGAGGGGGGCTTTGGTGGAAGGGTTGCGGACAGGGCGGGTGTCAAGGTGGATTGTATGGTGGCCTTCTAATTGAATTGATTAGATGTTTCTGGTAGAGAATTGCTGGAACGAGAGCTGTATAGACATTTACGGGATGGGGGCGTACCATCCGTAGTCTTAACAGTCACATCCTTCCAAAACCGCTTTTTCATTGCACTACCAGGCTTCATGTGGCTGGTACGGAGGTCTTGCCCTCGTTTCAGAAGCTCGGCTTGCCGCCGTCGTCGGTCCGCACGCTCGCCATACTGTGATGCTGCTGGGATGGGTGCGCTGGGGGGCGGTCCTGCGGCAGTGATTGGAAGAGGAATAGCATACTGTAGGGGTGTGGTGTGGAGGCTTTGAATCGATGGGAGGGTTCGCTTGGATTTACAGAAGAGTGGGGAGGATGAGAAGGATTGTATGCGTTTCATTTTGTGGAGGTTCATGGGGAGTACCGATATCTCCAGACGAGGTCTAAGCTTGGGGTGTCGACTTACTGAAGTGGGTGTCGGATTAGCCGTACTCAGGGGTATGTATGTATGTATGTAGATCTATGTAAAGGCCTACTACACCTCATATCTCACTCACCTTCTTGCTCTCCACCTCTCAGTTCTCATTTGCCATGTTTATCTGTCATTTTGCTTTACACGGCTCTCAGTTTCCAACTCTCACTTTTCAATTCACGTTTACCCCTTCCCAATTGCCTGTTCTCATTCCCCAATTCTTACTTGCTAATTCTCACTTTCTGAGTCAAAACACGCTATCACAGTGAAAGTTTGCTTCATGCACCGGCGTTTATTTTGATCCTTTTCTTTTATCGAGCATTCTAAGGTACGCGACTTGAAAGCTGAATCAACACCAACACATCGCGTTGACCCAGAACTTCGATTCTACATAAGTAATATTTCCTCCTATCATAAATCATTCAGATTCCACCCGAAACCTCCTCAATAACTTCTCTTCGACTGTCTAAGTGCCCAACCCCTTGTTCTTCTATCTACATGCCCAATTCCTTGTTCTCACAGCCACCCATTCTGTGTGCTTACTTCAGTGGAAATATCATTTCGGACCGGAAGGCGCTGAAACGAAAGGCCAAAGACATGGAAGACGAGCAACAATCGAGCTCGATAAGGACCACGATCGATCCGGAAGGTGACTTGGTCTTGGTCGTTGAAGAACAGGAGCTTTTGGTGTCTCGCAATGTTCTATGCCTCAGCTCAGTCGTCTTTCGTGCTATGCTTGGAAAGGGATCCGACTTCCTTGAATCGAAAGATCAAGTCATGTCTACTGATGATCACCAACTTATTCATCTGAAAGAAGATAATTATAAGGCCGTCAAAATCGTCGCATGTGCCATTCACATGCAATATGATATGGTTCCGATGGAAGTGTCATTCGAAGAACTCGATACCATCGCTACATTGTGTGACAAGTACGATCTTCGGAAGGGCCTTGGTCTTTGGCCTCAGAAATGGTCAGAGCCTTATGTCGGCTCGGCTTCGATGCCGGGTTACGAACGGTGGTTATTTATCGCCTTGGTCTTTCGTAATACCGCCGCCTTCTCCAGGGTTTCTACACACCTTGTGCTAACCACAAAAATATCGGAAAACGGAGATCTTGAATTTCCAGGCTCTGCTCATGCCGATGAGGGTATCCCTACTGGGGTTCTAGGTATGTAAACATTCACAACACCTGAAACTTTGCACTGATTCATAACAGAGGAAATAAAGACCTCTCGAGCAATGATTAACAACGAATTACTCTGTCTTTGTCGGCACTTTCTCGACCTATTAATTAATTTGCCGGATGATCCGGTCTGCCGTCTTTCTCGCAGGCGAAAGCAATGCGACGCCACAAACCTAGGTTTCTTAATGCAAACCATCGCGGAGTTATCTAGGCCCCAAGCTGAAGATTGTCTCTACCGTGGAACAGCAACTGATTTGCTTTCGAACATACAGTCTATTCCCTGGTACGGAGCTAGAGTTACCTACAACAGACCCTCCCATGCAGGCTGTGGAGTCAGTCAAAAGATGTCGGAAAGGATGGCTGAGCTAATGACATCTGTAAGGTGTCTTTCGCTGCCATCGTGAAAGCCTTTGACTTCAACAGCCTTTGACTTGGAATCAACATTAGCAATGATGTTGTGACACCTTCTTCCACTACCAAGTCACCTAGCAGGACATCAGACCTGCCATTCCCAGTTCTGGACCGAAGATGGACAGCAGGCTATCCTTTTCTCCATGTGTTTCTTAGTGGTGCTGCTTCCAGGGCTGCATTGATGTTGTTCAGTGAAAAGGGTCGTTGGGTGTAATCAGAGACTATCCCCAAGTATGCCACTTTTCAATTTTACCATTCCCCCAATCCCGCACCTCTTCTTCGAGTATCTTCTCCATCCAGTAACTCCCACCGAATGAATGCCATATTTCGAGATGCGGCTACTTGCTGCACCTGAAGTGCTTAAGTCAGGAATCAAGAGGCTTTTTACTGGAAAGGAACCTTTTCACAAAGGCCTTTTGGTGAGCAGGCTACTTATGGCAAAGGGAAAACACATACCGAATGGTCAACCGAATAGCTGTCTCCAATCTATTAGAGCAGCTGAATCCAGTAGTATTGATTCCGGAGGCCCGAGAGTGTCATACTAAGCATACCATCACAAATGCAACCGTTCGCAAAAAGCAGGATATCGTGGTGCCAGCGCGAGAGTTTCTGATCGGGCCATACACCCATATAACACCTTTTCTTCCATGCACTATCGAGTGCCCTGATCCTTCATATCTCCTTTGCTTTTGATCCACGTAGTATTCTGCCCATTCCATCCGATCCGATCCGAATACCCAACCTCCCGAGTCTCCTACCCCTGAGTCCACCTCCTCACCCCCTTACCCTAACCTATTTCCCCCAAACCACCACCTAACCCTTCCAAATCCATCCAGTCATTTCCGCTCCCTGTATCCAATGATCGTCCGAACCAGCGTGCTAGATCCTGCCAGAATTTCGGTTTGAGAGTACTCGAGAAGGATATAGTTGCAGATGTTAAATGGGGGTTCATGTTATCTTCGGTTTTGTCTGATGAAAGTTTTTCAGGATTCCCAGAACGGTTTGAGACTGCATGATATGCAAAGGCGGACTTCGAACTACGTACAAGTGAATGATAGGAAAGAGAGAGGTCTTACAGTAGATGGGGGTGGGTAGGAGGTAAATGGGAAAGGGTGGGTGCAAAGGTGGGAATGGGGTTCCAGCGCTGGGATTCCAGCCATGGGATAAGGAAAGGGGGTCCATATCCACCCACCCGCAAGCGTGGCAGATCAAAATGTCACGTTCCGGAGCTTCCTTCCCCTTCACTCTAGAGTACGAGCTGGGAAGTTGTATAACTGGAGTGTGGATATAGTCTTCTGATCTTAGTAAGTTTGAGAGCATGGGGGTATGATGTAACGAGTTGGAGCATAGGCGCTACGGGTACGTTTGAGGGAATTTGCAGTTATATGAAGGAGCTCGTGCGAGCTTGATGAGGATAGCTTATCATGTTCTTAGAGGTTCTGGCGTAGTGACAGCTCCCTTCCATCTACGACTCCAACACCGAAGGGACACACAACAACCAATCCCACACACCCTTCCCCCCCTAAAATATTTCCTCAACCCCCTCCCACGTCCCCTCCCCCTTCCCAACAGCATCTCTCCTCTCCCAATACGTCCCCCCACTCCACCAATATTCCTCCCCCGTAACCGCACAAACCCTCTTCTCAAACCACCTCGGCACAAACTCCTCCCCCCTCGCCTCCCTCTCCCTCCTCCTCAGCCGCTGCTGCTCCTCAACGCGGTTTTTCTCCGTAGCAGCGAGCTCATACTTGCCTTCCTCCATGGCGACCTGGTCAGGGCGGAAGCGCGTGTCGGTGGGCGGGAGGTAGGGGTGTAGAGCGGCGGGGAGGGATTGGAAGGTTACGACGAAGGGGGTTAGGTTGAAGGGGATGCCTGAGGGACGGGGGTGGGCTTGCCAGACGAGGAAGGCTTGGGTGGGTTCGGTGGTGGGTTTTGAGGTGAGGGATGTGGAGGCGAGGGCGGCGTCTTCGAAGCCGGGGGTGAGGCGCGCGTAGATCTTGTCGTTCCAGCGGCCGCCGATGCTCCATCTTGTCTTGCCGTCTGCGGTGGCGATTTTGCCGCTGACAATATAGGCGGATGAGGCTTTCCAGCCGCGGGGCTTGAAGTCGAGCGTGCAGGTTTCGCAGGTGGTATGATTTGTGATGAGCATGGGGCCGTAGTTGTCGACGGTGGGGTTGCCGGTGATGATGCCGATAACGGAGGAGGTTACTTTTTTCCAGGTGTAGAGTTCCTCGCCGCCAGAAGAGGGCCGGAGCTTGAGGAACCAGGTCCCGAGGGGGTTAATGTCGAAGGATTTGCCGTAAAATTTGGACTTTACAGCGGATTCACCGTAGTAATCCCATTTGGCCGACTCGGCCCAGGCTGCGCCGATCGGCGGATGATGACTGACTTGCTCGATGAAGAAGCGATAGCCTTTATCTGGTCGGACGTATTCGTAGGTTTCACCTAAAAGGGGATTAAACGGCTTGGCAACGCGGCCGATGGTTGAGGCATACTCGCTGGCCGCGAATGCTGCCACATAAACCATACGTTCGGTAGAGTCAGATCGATCTGCTGCCGTGTCAAGTAGATCGGTGTATTCCATGTCTTCGGTTACACGTTGTAGCAGTGATGTCGGCTCGTTGAATGATACTGGCAAAGTCATCTTCGTCATGTCTTTGCCGATCATCGATTTGAGAATGCCCTATATAGATTGTTAGATTCTGATCCAACATAAGATATGGAAAACATACCCAAAGTGAAACCTTTGGCCTATCATCGGCCTCCATCTTGAGCCTGGTACGCACTGGATCCTCATAACCTTTGAACGAAGGCGAAATCTCGTACTTCTTTAGTTGACGGATATCTTCCGAAGAATTGTGGCCTTCTTCTATTGACAGTTCTGTAGTACTTGATATAGAAACCGGCAGCTCGGCGACGACCTCAACCTCTCCTGCACCTACAGCATCGAAGAACTCCTCATCTTCATCGGAATCAGAGTCCGCAAGGTTCGTTAGATCAGCAATAGTAGATCTTCGTCTCCCGCTCTCTCGGACGCCTATGGACTTGCGCCGATTGATGGGTTGTTGTAGCTCTGGGCTGTCAACGATATCTGACACCGGGGCCTCACTTTGAAATGTAGCCCTGCTCTGTGAGAGGCTTTGGGGTGCGGAAGTCTCCTCGAGGACCTCCCGAAGAGCTCTCTTTGTGCGTTTTCGTTTATCTTCCGACACGCCGATTCGACCTTCAAGCTCTTCTTGCTCCTTAGCAACTTTAACCATACTATCTTCCCATAAGCGTCTCACGTCAGCTTCGCGATCGAGTCTGTATTGCCAATATGCATCACGATCTCGGGAGATTTTGAGAAGGTCTCCTACGAGCCCTTGTAGACTGCGGACTGCAGAATTATATGATGCTATTGCCTGCGCTACTGTGGGATTTGATATAGGCATATCTGGATGCTTGGAGCTTTCTGCCTCCAGCGCCGCAGAAACTTGACCAAGCAAGTTCAGCTGCAGGTTCGCGGAGTGAGCAGTTATGTTGAAAGCATCTTTGCCAGCTGGTTTAATTTCATGACTGCTAGTATCATCACCGTACTCTTCATCGTCGTCAACGTCAGCTGCAATCACGGGTGTCTTTGTGCCAGTTGTAGGGTTTATAGATTCATTCGCAGTGAAGCCCAGATCGTATGGAGCATACAATGAGTCTTCATCATCGTCAACGGTACTGCCAGGCCCATAAGTGGAACCTTGAAACGATACTCGAGATGAGGCACTCGTTAAAGGGACACCGACTGCGGTTGCAGGATGTATACTTTTGCCATCAAATTTAGAATTGTCCACGGACCCAGCATCCTGAGCTCCACCAATACTGAGTCTCTTGCTTCCTTCTTTAGCATGCCGCAAATTTTCTGCATTCCGCCTTTTCTGCTTCTCCTCCTCCTTTGCTTCGTCCTTGGTCCATTGGATGGCATTAGTCAAAGCCCAGAACCACCTCTTAGCTTCGACTACATGATTTGCCTTGAGATGGTATTTGACCGACGATTTTCCCTGGATCTCAAATTTTGTTTTATCTTGTGGATCCATGTAGAGCTTGGCAATTCGCATATTGATGGCTCCACGACACGCCGATCCAGCATCCTCTGCAAACTTTCAGTCACTATTAATCAAAGAAGATTAACGTATCGGCCATACCTTGATGCTTATAATAGCTTAGAACCCCATCTTCCAACACGAACCACCGTAACTTATATCCGGTGGTATAATTTGTCCACTTCTTCAGGTAGCCCTTCATTTCTCGACCCTCCTTACCCCCAAGTGAGCTGTCCAACGCGTGTGATGGTTTTCCTAAGATAGCTTTCTCTTGAACGCCTCTTTGAGCAGCAGCCGCAGCAGGCGATTTCTTGAGAATGGCACGGGTTCTCTCATCTTTAGTGACATCCTGTGGAAGCCTGCCCTTCCGGTCACGACGAAACGGATCTGCTCCATGCAGCAGCAAGATCTGGATGAGTCTTAAGTCTTTGTTACGCGCGGCTTCGTGAAGTAGAGTGCCACCGCTTTGTACAGTAATTGCATCTCTGGCAAGCTCTTCACTGTTTACATCGAGCACAGTTTCTACGTGCGGGTCCTCGAGTAATTTCTCAATTTCGTCGTAGTTTCCCTTGCTAACTAACTCTTGCATTTCCCTGATTTTAGTGTCTACGAAAATTGATCGAGACAACTGCAGTTGCTGGAATATGTCTGGGGTTCGCGCTAAGTCTAAAGGAGAGCGCCCTTGGTAGTTCAATAGAGAGTCAATGGTCTCTGGCTGCTCTAGCAATAGCCGGACAGTAGTCGGCCGCCCAAGCATGGATGCAAGATGTAGAGGAGTATTGCCCTCGCGATCACGAGCGTTGACGTCGATCGTAGCCCCTGGTGTTGACTTTGCAATAGAAAGTATTTGCTCTACCACTGAAGTATCTGCACACTGTATGGCCAAGTGTAATATCGTAGTACCTTCCAGTTTGCCAGAGATGCCCGTAGGTGTTGTACTGCTATCACCCGCATGCTCAGTGATAGGAGGCATTTCGGAAGTATCTTTGACAGCTTTGGCGATGGCGGAACTGTCCCCACCTCGGAGTACTTCGAACAGCTTGAACATCCGCACAGATTCCTGAATGGTAGGAACATCTTGTGCTTTTGACGCTTTTGGGTCCACTGCCGCATTGCTCAAGCTCGAGCTCGAGGGAACTGGGCCAATACTGTCTTGCACCAAATTTCCTGATACCGCCTTCTTGTGACGAGATGATCGCCATTTGCCAAAACTATAGTCGGAAGGCCCGTCGGTTGTTACAGGAGCTCCAGTGTCTAGCAATTCGTCCTCCATTTCCTCTTCCTCGCTATTTTTAATTTTTGACTTGACACGCTGTAATATTGATAGCACCAGTGCTAGTAGGGAGCGCTTGTGACTGCCCTACTTTGCGCTCGTCAAGCCTTCAGTTCCGAGAGGGAACTAAGTGGGGGTTAATGTTCATTGAAGACTATGATGTAAGTGTTTGACTTTCCAAGCCTCTTTCTGATATATTTCCTTCTGCGTCACATCGTTCTCTAACTGACCGTGTAGATAATATCCATAAGCAGCAGCCTACTACCGACTGGTGCAGTTGTAGCACCTGCCGTGTTGAATCAATAAAGTCAATGGTTGGTTCGTTTAGATTTACACCCGCGCGTCTTCTTATCGCGCCGTTGCCGCCTCTGACGAAGCCCTAATCATGACATCAAAACACCTACAAGTCATTGTGGTCCGTACCAGCCACTGCATGCGGCCTTCCAATTGACTAAGATACTCCCAGGTCGGTGGCTCACTAGGTGGCCTCTTCACAGGCATAGCTTCAAAACGCCTCGGTCACAACGTCCGCATCCTCGAGCGTAATCCTACCTCTGTCCTCGACTCCCGAGGCGCGGGTATAGTCGCAGGCGGCGACTTGCAAGCTTTTCTCCGCAAGCATGACCATTCACAGCACTCTGTTGCCGTTACGAGCAGGCTTCGGCATTACTTGAATCGTGAGGGACATGAAATCCATAGGGAAGATACAGTGCAGCAGATGACGAGCTGGGAATTGATATATCATGTCTTATGCGCAAACTTCGATCAGTCGATAGGTAAGTTCTATAAGACCCCGGAGCCACAGCAGGGCGAGGGCATAGCGGAATATGATTTTGGGAATATGGTGAAAGGCATTAAAGATTTGGGAGACAGAGTGGAGGTAGAGTATGAGAATCTGGAAGGTAAAAAGGAGACAGGAAAAGCAGATCTAGTAGTCGGAGCAGACGGCCCAAGCTCCACTATGCGTAAAATCCTACTTCCAAATGTCAAAAGGGAATACGTCGGCTACGTAGCCTGGCGAGGCCTAGTCCCTGAGAAAGGTCTCTCCCCCGCCGCCCAGGAAGCTTTTATAGAGAAATTCACATTCTTTCACTCCGATGGAATACAAATACTAGCGTACCTGGTCCCCGGCAGGAATGGGTCGCTCGAGGCTGGCGAGCGTATGGTAAACTGGGTATGGTACTGCAACTACGCTCCCGACTCAGACGAGTACCGAGATCTTATGACAGATCGCAATGGGCACACGCATCACTTCACGCTGCCCGTGGGATTGATGAAGCCTGAAATCTTGCAAGCGCAGCATAGACTCGCAGAAGAAACCCTGCCACCCCAATTCGCGGAGATCGTATGCCGTGAAGAAAAACCATTCGTCCAAGCAATCACAGACGTCATATCCCCTCGAAATTCATTCTTCGACGGCAAAGTGCTCTTGATTGGGGACGCTGTGGCGGGTTTCCGCCCGCACACGGCGGCTAGCACTAGCCAGGCGGCGTTTGATGCGCTGAAGCTGGAAGAGTTGATGCGAGGGGAGATCGACAGAGATAGGTGGGAGAGGGAGACGATGGAGTACGCGACGTCTATGCAGAGGAGAGGGGTTCAGTTGGGGGAGAGGAGCCAGTTTGGGCGGCATGCGTTGACGTAGATGAAAGGTGATGTGCGGCTATGATGCGGAGTGTATATATGGTTCCACAATTAGTGCTGATGTAGCCTCGGGTAGGTGTTGATACGTACTCGGTTTCTTTGTCCATAATTCCATAACTTTCAGCCATATCACCAAACGTTGAAGAGACAGTTTTCCCTTACCCGCCTTATCCGAGTGATTCAAGTCGATGCTCCACCTCTCCATTCCTTTCCACTTCCCCGTGCTTTCTCATCCCAGAAACCACTATCGCAAAACCAACTTTCTATATGCTTACCATCCCTCCTCCTCCAAACGCATTCCTTCCACACAGCCTTCCTACTTCAAACCCCTCCATCTCATCAAACAGCCATCATTAAGGATAGCTTCACCAACCTTCTTCTTCTACAATTCACTACATGGCAACTAATTTCATGTCCCAACTGGGCTATCTTTCCACCCTTCCGCTCGCTCAGGCAAGGAACACCTACCCAACAGCCGTTCCCAACAGCCGTTCCTGCAATCAGCGAGAATGCTAAAAGACTCTTGAACGGATCGAAGAAAGACTGGCGTGGAGATTGCGCCAAATCAGTTTCTACGACGCCGGTCGAGAGGCTTGGGAGGGGGTTTGCGAAGGAGGGTAATTTGGATTGGTCAAGTTTTGCGTTCTAGCTGATGCTTTTACGCTTTTAATTGATGATTTCGATAAGTGAATAGTTCGCGATAGTATTATTGCTAACTCACGCGAATGGTTTGTTATTGATCTTGTGCATTCTTTACTTGATGATTTCGACACGGTATCAAATTCTCTCCCTTCTAAAACTTCTTGATTTTATGTAGCGTTCTTCCTACATGAAGACCATACTTAAAGACAATTTAGGAGACTCTCGTCCACAGGTAGAAATTCTCTGGTCTCACGATTTTTCCAAAGCGAAGGTATTACAAATTATAGGTCTATTGATCTCTATCCTGCAAATCTTCCACCTGGCTATTCTGGTTAATCTATCGTATCTTCGACCGACTACTCACTTTTTTGCGGTCTGTTTCTATTAGCCCTTTTAAATAGCCTGAAACCTCTTCTGTTCTTCTTACCTCTACAGCATTGATTCTATATAGAAAACACGATTCAAGGCCGCCTAATAGAGCCTGTCTTCACATACTACTTCCTGGGCCTTTCAAATAAGGAGAGGAATGAAGTTTTTACGCTGTGCTTATCGAGCTCTATTGCACAAAGTTCTCACCTAGCCATCCTGCTCAAGCTATCTCATTTTCGACTCACTTTCTCAGCGGAACAACTCATCGCCCTCTTCATTGTTGTCGATGGCGCTCAATATCTTCCTAATGTTCTTCAACGGCTCTTCCAATTCCCTAGCCTAGCACATTTCCAACGTGCTTTTTCATCTCGGCTAAGTCCTCACCCTGGTTCAGACGATACGTTGCTGGCTCATGCGTATGGTAGGTACTCGTGTTGCCGTCTCCTGTATGTTTAAGAATGTTTGTTCTCTTGTAGAATGCTGGTACGTAGTAAATCGAAGTTAAATACCAAGATGGAGATATGTGAAACATATTAGCAGAGGAGGGGGGTTTTCATTTTTATGGCTGTCAATCTCTAATTCTCTATCGTACAAACTTTCCAGCTGGTCATCTCCGTCAAGCCGTCATAGTGCCAAATTAGGAGCTTACTTCTCCGCCGCCTGCTATGCTTCTTCCTCAGGGACCTCGTGCAGCTTCTTTGCCCTCCATGCTTTGTCCTTGTGGATAGCTTGCAAAATCTCCTGAATCATCTCCTTACAATCCCCAATGCCCCAGTCCAATATGTTGTCTATATCTTTCTCAAGCTCATTCAGCTTGACCGCAATAATCAAGCAGCATTTTGCTAGGGAGGTGCATGTGATAGATGCTTGTGTCGTTGTATTCTGGATGTCCAAGAGGACATGTCTACTTATAGGGATATTTTGAACTTCATTACTCGAAGATAGAAAGCAAGATAGAGTAGAACAACGCAGATTGCAGAGAGTGAAATTTTTCATTTTTTGTGCCTATGGAGCTCTATTCGACAAAGTTTCCAACTGGCCATTCCTGTCGAATGGTCGTAGCTCCGACTTCAATGCTCGCTCATGCGCCAGATAGTTCATCTCCCTCTTCACTGACGGCCACCCACTTTCTCTTGATCTGCTCGCGGATTTCCGCCAACAACTCTTGGATCTTCTCTTTCCGTTCTCCGATCCCCTAGTCTATCACATTGTCCGCGTGTTTCTTCATCCGGGCTAAGTCACTACCTACATCCAACCAATAGACGGCTAGCTTGTTCATATGGTTAACGGCGGCGCCATCGTCTTTTAGATAAGCCCAATTGACGAAAAGTTCTCCATGACTTGGCTGCAGGGTCAGAGAGAACAACCACGTTCGAATGTCTGCACCTTTCTTAGTACATTTACGAGGCCTAAGATCATCGAGGCTTCGTAATCCATGAATTAGCACAGCTGCGGCAACGCTTGCCTTGTTCCACATATCATCGGAACCGCCTGAATATGATGAATGATCTCTATACTCGACTACTAAGAAGGGATGGTAGGCGCCCCGTGACAGGTTCGTAAATATGGGGTACAAATCGTTAAGAGCTTGCTCCTCTTCTGTGACTGCCAATCTGCTCATACCATAAACAAGATTTGGTTTGGGCGTCAGAATGGGCGGTAGGATGTTGTCAATAAAATCTCTCAAAATCCTACTTTCCGTCTTCAATACCGGCAAGCAAGGCGTGCGGAAGGGCTTGTTCCTATCATACTTTAAAAAAATCTTCGTCCCAGCTTCTCGGCATCCATTCTTTGTTCTGCAAACCTTCTCCTCGTACTTCGCACTTTAGTACCATACGATCTTGAAGAAATTTCCACCAAAACACATCTAGAAAAGCTCCCATGTCTGACAGCATAAATCCGTCAGTGGTAGCGATGAGTTCCTTCTAAGCATCATCACCCATGTCAGATTTTCTTTCTCCTTCGACCACCTTCATAGCTTCTTATTTTATCTTTGGATGGTTCTGAAGCGCTTGTCTGTCGTCGATAAAGTATCTGTTACACTGCATAGCTCTACTCGTTGCATACAATGATGGTTCGTCCGGCTCGGATGCGCTGTTCGAAGATTCTTCTGTATGGGACGTTGCTTCTATGCGGCGCCGTTCGTTAGATATTTCGTCGCTAGGAGCAGTGGATCTCTCTAAGCGGCGGAGGTTGGATTTTGTGAGAGGTTGATAAACGCCTATCGATGGCGCGGTGTGTGAAGATATGTGAACGTCCGCATCATTCGGCTGAAGCAACAAAGGAACATCTTGCCCGGATGCACTGATTGCGGACATTGTGTAAGAAGAAAGCCTAGGTAGCAAGAGACGAAAACTTCTTACGGTGCCAGTTGAACAGGAATGAGACCAATATATCGGAGCGATCGTGACGGAAACAGAGTAATACGGCGCCAGCAGATATTGATCAACAATTATAAGCTAAAGCAGGGCACTACAGCTGAGATACAAGTAGTGACGTTGGGTGAGATGGTGGGAGGTGACATTGAAGAACATAGGTGGAGCGATAGAGCAAATACCTAGTAGAAGTACGTGAGTGGTGCAGTGTGCTAGACTACCCTTTCCAAGGATTTTGCGTGAATAGGATTGTATTGATTAATCCTCACTTTACTCCGTACTACGGGCCTACTACGGATTGGAACCGTGTATATCCCACACTAGAAGAACATAGTGAACAGGACAAATTGAATTGGTTAGGCAGACCATAGGAAGCTTACACATCATGAAGACAACACAATGTGAGTGTGCCTTGAGTTCAGAAGTCTACATTGTGACTGAGTGTGGAGATACCACGATGATTTTTAGGACTCAGATTGGTGATATAAAGCCTGAAACCCTAGAGATTCGCGCTACGCTGCTTTGAGAAAACGAAGCGAGCGAACTGACTGTCGGTGTTCAGCGAAGCTCATCAACTACCACGACTCCATGTGACCTCGAAGTTTCTTGCACCCGGCAATGTACTCAAAGCAATGTCTACAGCAAAGCGAAGACGGGGCGAATCACTTCATCTCGAGTTGCCCAATGGAATGCCAGCCGAATTGCCGTCTCTTGCGGCCTTGTTCCTCGTGCTTTTTGACGTCAAAGCTGGGTAGGCTTAGTGCAGACCCAATCTGAACAGATGATTCAGACTGAGAGGGTGAGGATAGATATATGATAGCATGGGAGCAGTCCACACCGGGCCGTACGTTAACAAGTCTCTGAAACCCAATTGAACCACTGCTGAGGATCATGTAGTGGAGTTGAGCGGAAGCGTCGAGTACAAGTCGATGCCTTCCGGACTCCATAACGTGCAGGAAGATTTAGTGTAAGCTGTGTTGAGAAAAGTGCTGCCATGATCTGACCGTGGCAACAGCTACTTCATCCACGAGGATGACTACGTAGGCATCAGCGCCTTTGTCAATGAGCCCGCGGGTGAGTCGGAACGCAATGCATTAATGCTAGCAGTGGGCGCACTGGTGCCGCTGAGTCACGGAAGGCTGGGCAAGAGCTGGAAACATGCTGAGGGATTGAAGGGACTGGCAAGGTGCATATTTCGATAAAGCCTCTTCGGTGTGGCTGCGTTCTGAATGTGTGACTTAGGGCGCTCGCTCAAGATTCGCACAATACCAAGGTATTAGAAGATTTCTGGACGACGCATCGAGATCAGGGTGACGAGGGTTCACCGAAGTCAGGGCTTCAGAACGGCTCTTCCTCCGTCGAAAAGGTCAATCGAAGACAGAATCAGCCATCCTCAAACGGCCAACCACGGACGCGCAATCGCGCAGTTTCAACAGCGTCAGCCCTCGCTCCACCAGGACAGTCTTTATCACCCCATCATCCCGCATTATCCCTGCCAACTTTCCTAGATACATTTGGTCCACTTATAGTTCCCTTGTACAAAGCGGCATTATTGAGGAAAAGGATATTGCTCGTCGGGCAGGCTCCTGTAGAAATATACTGCGACTTTGGTGAGCTCGACTATGTCTGTAGAATTGCTGATGGCTAACAAAGAACCGACAGTATACGATATTTCAGTCTTGTCTAATATACCCTCTTCAGTTTCTGATCTTCTTCCACTCGAACCTCTTCCGATTCGCCTTCGCCCACTTTTCTCGGTAGGTGTTCATGATATTGAAACTCTATCACGAGGGTCTCGCGAACCGAACAAGACTACAGAAGATGCGAGGAATGATGACACAGGATACGGCTGGGTTGGATGTACCACAGACGACATCCTGGCTACAAAGGACAATCTTTACGACGCTCTTGTCTCAATACCACCATTGTACATGAAACAAGCTAAGGAGAAGGTATGGCCTCGACTTGAGATGAAGAGGGGGACAGAGGTGAAGGCTACCCAGCGAGATCTGAGAAGATATCGCACCTTACGGAGGGAGCTACGACGTAATCAAAACAAGGGTCAAGGACGGTCATCATTCACCTCCAAGGCAAATGCTAGCGATGAAGAGGATCCCATCTCGAACCTGCCAATTGAGAACACCCAGGAAACATTCGACGATGCCTCTTCTACTAGTGATGGAAAGCTAGTAGAACCGCAATCGTGGTCAGCGCTAGCTTATTCTTCGTTTATTTGGTGGGCGTCATCAGGTGAAAGACGCACAGATCTCGAAGAGGAGGCGGAGTACGATAATGCCCTGCTCCGCGACCTAGACCGATTTCGGGATTCTTCACCAGACCGCCCAAGATCAGCAAGATCGCCAATGATGTCGAGGGGACTAGGGGATCCGGACGTGGGAGTGGAGATGACGGTCATTGCATACTTTCATCGACTTACCGCCCTAATTCTTGGAACGATTGCAGAGATAGTCGACGCTTCGGATAATGCTGAAGAAGAGCAGCAAGCAGACCATTCCATCAATAGTGGGGGCGGTGATGTAGTCTTCATAGCAAGTGAGGACATGGCTCGGATGGGGTTGGACATCTGGAGCGAAGGTGATAGGCGATTTGTAAAGGAGCTGGTGGAACTGTATTGGGGGAGGGAAGCGGACGTGCAGGGAGCGAGAGTAGAGTGCTGTGGGGTGAGAATCTGTTGATGCATTATGTTGTACTATAGGGCATGAGGATCGGATCAAAAGTCTATAAGGTTCCTTACTCGTCTTACTGAAAAGGGCTCAGGACATGCATTCGAGCTCGGTTCTAGCAGGAACATGAATGACAGATACGGTGTGTTAGGCTTTTGTATTTTGATGAGAGCTCCCAGAGCTACATCCAACATACCAGAGGGCTTCCTACTGTCGAAGACAAATGTCGGGGCGGCCAAGGAACCCAAAGTAGCTAGACCAATCTTCTGACTCTTGAACCTCGGCATCTCCACAATTGACGGCATCTCCGCAAAACCGTTGATGGAGTCAATAACTTCAATTCCCTTACCCATTGACAGTCCATTATCTCCTTTCTACTTTCCTCCCTAGAACCTCACCATGGCTGACGAAGCAAAAACCCAGACGCAGCTCAAGGACTTCAAAAACATCTTCTCCCTCGATGGGAAAGTCGCCGTTGTAACGGGCGGGTCTCGAGGCCTGGGTCTGCACGCTGCATCTGGGTTCGTACCCTCTCTCTTCTCTCAATTGCTCTAATAAACGTTTCATTCTGACCGCCTCAGCCTCCTTCAAGCTGGCTGCTCCAAAGTCTACATCACCTCCCGCAAAGCCGCCGCCTGCGAGCAGGCCTGTGCCGCCCTCAATGCCCTTCCAAACAAACGCCCCGGTGCCGTTGCCATCTCAGTTCCTGCCGACAGTGCGAAGGTGTCAGATGTCGAGGGGCTTGTGAAGGAAGTCTCGAAGACGACTGACCATGTCGATATTCTGTTCGCGAATGCGGGGGCGACGTGGGGGGAGAAGTTCGATACACATCCGGATTCAGCTTTCGCGAAGGTTATGGATTTGAATGTTAAGAGTGTGTTTAATACCATTAGACTGTATGTTCAGGATCCTTTGCCCTCGTGTTCGTGCGGGGAGCGCAATGGAAGCAATCGACTAATCAATACCCCCGTAGGTTTGCTCCCCTTCTCCAGAAAAAGGCTACTGTCGAAGACCCCTCTCGAGTATTAGTCACCGCGTCTATCGCTGGTCTCGGCGTTGGTAGTCTCGGCGAGAACGCAACGTTTGGGTACTCCGCCTCCAAAGGTAATCCACCCCGTTTCCTCCAACCTTCCAGCAATTCACACACACTGACCACCCGCAGCCGCCGCTATCCATCTAACCCGCAACCTCGCCGTAGAGCTCGGCCCCCGCCACATCCTCTGCAACAGCATCGCCCCGGGCTTCTTCCCCTCCAAAATGGCGTCCGGCTTAATGGAGCTACAAGGCGGCGAAGAACTGATGGCGAAGCAAAATCCCAACGGGAGACTGGGTATGCCCGAGGATATTGCAGGTACGGTTGTGTATCTGTGCAGTAGAGCGGCGAGCCATCTCAACGGAGCGAATATTGCGATAGATGGTGGGGCTTTGTGGTCGAGGGGGAGGTTGTAGGTCAAAATGGACTGGTCGTTGTTAATTTTTCCTTTGTTAATTTCTTCTTAACGTTCTCCATCTCCGTACCTCGCCTTATATGTTTCTCTCACCTATTAACCCCTTTCTCTGATTGCGTCCTTGCCAATGCTACTTCCCGTATCACCCTCCATATAAATCTCACAGAACTGTTCTTCCACGTCCACACGAAGCTTCCCCACTTCGGCAGTAGATGGATTTCTCAGAACAGACACCTTGAACTTCGACGACCAGAGCAGGATAAACCCCGTTGTTCACACCTCAGCAACAACAGACTCACCAACCACAGAAGATCCCCCTCGCTCCATCGGTGCGCAACTCACTACGGTATGTATGCGCACATCATCCTCACTGTCAGTAGCTAGCTCACACTGAGTCTTACCGTTCCTCTGAAGCTACAAGGGGTACCTTTGTGATGAAAAATCAAAGGAGCTTGACATTTTCCGGCTGCCGAAAGAGAAGCAACCGCGCAGTGGAACTCATGCACTACCATGTTATGTTACCTGTGGCTACCTACGATTCCGAAGACGCTGTTGGTGGCCCTGAGTTCATCTGTTGGGTTCGGGGGAGAAGGAACGTCCCAAGTGTGCGTATTCATCACCAGATGGCGCCGATACCTACCTAAGGTACCTACCTGATGAAGAACTGCTGGTTGAGACTGCCCGTCCTCTGTTGTACGTGCGGGAGGAATTTGGACCCCACATCACTACCTACATACCAGTAGTATTCAGATAGCTCAATCGTCTGATACCTTCTCAACGCATAGGAATTGACATCCTGATGGATACACACAGATCGATCAACAAACATGTAAAAATTCGTCATACATTTTCTATCGTTGCCCCTGTACCAAACGATATTCTCCCAAACCGGCGTATCATCTACACCCCATGACTATCTACACCACCCTTTTGTCCTTTCGCAAAATCTACTCATCCAACCCATATATATATATACTAGAATCGTAATCATGCCAGGAATAATACATCCCTTCGTAAAAGAATCGATCTTCCTTGGACCCTACTGCATGCATGAAACCCTAGAGCGCGTGCCCATACGCCCCACCTCCCCCATAACCGCCCGGCTGGCCCTGCCTATCGCTACCTAAATTCATATGCATAATCGCTTCCTGCGGCCACTCATCCTCTTCGTCTCCCACCCCGGCCCCGGCTCCTGTCGTGTTCGCGACTCGAAGTCCTCCGCCACCTCCACCATTTCCAATGCCCCTGCCAGTGGAATACTCCTGCGACTGCTGCCGCGGTGGAAATTGCGGCCGTGTGTTTTCGAGAGGGCGAGATAGAATGGGGTCGGTGTCGTAGTGGGGTCGTACTGGCGGGTTCGAGGAGAGTGGATTGTCGTAAGCGAGCGGGGAGAATTGAAAGGCGTGTTCGGGTGGTTCAGAGTGATGGGAGGTATGAGAGTAATAGTCGTCTTGTGGTGGTTCCTCAGGAGTGTGAAGGTAAAGTTCCGCGTCGTCGACGAAATTAGAGCGGATTTCGGTGGGCGTCTCGTCTCTGTCTTCTTCTGCAGGAGGGAGGGGTGGGGACTCGACGATTGAGGATTCGTAGGGGGCGGGCATCTCTGAAACTCCGGCCGGTAAGGGGGCAAAATCCTGCCGGAGGTGCTGGCGAGGATGTTCGGTGATGGTCTCCACGTTCTTCAGCGAGCTACCGATTCCTCGAACACTACCTACAGCGCTCCTGGGTTCAGCGACTTCAGTGATTTGACTATCCGCCCCGTCCGGATCACGGATACCGAACTGTGCTATTGTCCTTAGTTTGCGGGTTACCCATGATGCAAGTATTTTACCGCGCTGTTTTTCCCCAAGACGGGAGCGTGGGAAATCGCCTCTTGACACGAATGCGACAATGTCGACCACAACTTGGTGTTCGTTTAGGACGGCGTCGACGATGACGGGAACGATGGAGGCGAGGTACGCTTTTCGGATAACTTCAACGAGGACGACTACTAGGCCGCCGGCCTGAAAGACGGCGCTGTTGTGAATGAAAGTGGTTAGTTACCGACGTTGGTACTCTGCAAAGGGAACTGAGGTCAAGACTTACCATCCGCCTGGCAGGATGTTGCGGTGGCATTTCTCGATGGAATACTCAATGTCCATGGGGAAATGGCTCAGTCCATTGACCTCGAAAGTTTCGCCTATGCCTCCGAGCACGAAGAGGACTTGCATTTCTACCTGTTGACCTCCGGGACCAATGGGCCGTGTGACATTGTGCAAGAAGCCTAGGTCTCCCGTCCTGACATATGTGACATGAGGATCGCCATCGACAGTCCGGCCATTGAACCTCTCAGCGTCAAAAGCATCTTTGGATCCGTAGAATGACTTGACGCAAGCTTCAGACTGCACCCAGATCTCCCCATACTCACCTATATGGCACAGCAGACGAGTTTCCGGGTTCACAATAGCGATCTGAGTGCTTACCGGAACCATGCCAGAGTCTTGGACAAGGAGTGCGGAACGATCTGTGTCGGGATCCACGGGGTAGACGAGACCTCGCCTAAGAGCGCGGGTGTCGAGCCATAATTCGATAGGCTCGATGCACATGTATGATCGAGAAGCAACCATTGGATTTAGGACGTGCGAGTATATAGTATTTATGGCTGTACGGTCTAGACCAGTGCCGGCGAAATGCAAGCGAACCCTCTGGACTGTTTCTTATTAGCTTGTAGCTTCAGTGCACGAGCTTGGTTGCATTTCACTTACAAACATCGACTCTAGGCCTGCCTTCCGTTGATATCATCATATTCTTGAGTTCGTGCAGTGTAAACCCCTTTCCAGGCATCGTGGCCATGGCGTGATCCAGCATCTGGCCTGTAGCATAGGTGTCTTTGATCTTGTACCGAGATAATGTGAGGAATAGGGATTGAGGGTTTGAGGCGAAGTCGACGGGTGACACTAGGTATGTAGGAGCGCCGACAAAGACACCCATCAAGCAAGTATGCACAAAACCCAATCCCATGGTACTCCGGACACAACCAAGTACAGGCCTGGAACTAGTCATCTGACACGTCTCTTTTTGTACCTTGCATGTGCCCATAATGGTATCATGACCAAGCTGGACTGCGACACGCCGCTGATCTGCGGTCCAATATGTCCAGATTAATACAGGATAGTTGGACTTGACCCATGCGGGTTTCACCGTAAAGCCTAACTCTCTACATCCGCTCGATTGCTTGGTAGGTTTTGTGGTATTATATGACGGAGGTATAACGACTTTGAGGACTTGAGCGGACTGCTTGATATGTTGCGAGACGACTTTCAGCTTTAGGAGGTGATCAACTTCCGCGTTGACCAAAACGGCCTTGACTCGAAAATCCGTCACTATATGAAGGAAGGCGGGTGCATCTTCATTCAATCGATTCTGGTCCAATGGTGCCATGGGAACTGCTACAGCTCCAAGACAGAAACAGGCATGAACAGCGTACACGAACTCCTCTGAATGTGTATACATAAGGATCACATGGTCGCCAGCTCGAATTTTGGCTTTGTTCTGAAGATGTAAGGCAACCGCAGCGACCTTTGTATCGAACTTCTTCCAGTTCACTCCTCTGCCCTCTTTTCCTCGCCCGTCAATCGTACAGTAAGCTAGCTCTTCGGCTTGCCGTGCAACGCGCCACTGCAGGAGGTCTACAATGCTAGAGAAGTTATTCAATGGCGTTGAGGTTCTATCGTCAATAACCACTTCTCGATAATCAACTCCGGAGTACTGTTTCTCTTGCATGGACAAAATATCTTGCCTTGCAGCAGTTGAGGTTTGTGACCATATTCCGCCGACAGGGTCCACCCCAACAGGCAGGTTCAGCACAGACCGTTCTACCCCAAATTTAACATGAACACAGGGTAAGATGCCCAAATCGAAATCCCTCCGGCAGAGCATATTGCCTATCTCCTTTCGACCATTTTTGAAGACCCTTGGTAGTGTATTAGGAGCCGTGATCATTACGCAATAGATCCGAAGATGATGCTCTTGGTAGAGGACCTCCATGCAACGTTCTGACAAAGAATCTAAAAGGGCGGTGTCGAGCTGTCGTGGCGGGCCGCCAGAAGTTGTGGGTGCCGTAGAAGCAGCGGTGGACTCTAGTAAGATGATCGGCAGATGCTCATCGTTAACGAACACATCAAATGCTGAGCAGTCATGTATCTTAGGTACGTTCTTCATGATGCTGAGGACAAGGTGCTGTACAAAGAAGTATCGGTATTCTGCCACCTCCATACCGTGCTCTACCCATTCGACCTTCTGCCGCAATCGATCTTCGTAAAGCCCCAGAATAAAAATCTTGCCTTCGATGACGGTACCCAGCAGTCCCGTCCGAAGAAACTCCGGTTCCACAGCCATTGGAGTAGGATTCCCTTCCTGAAACTTGTACGGTCGAGCGTGAAAAATAGTTTCTGTATGTTTGGGTAAAGCCCAAAAGCCACCCGATAGTGAAGGAGAATCGACCCAGATCTCTCCAATGACATAAGGAGTACATAGCAAGCTGGTTTCAGGGTCTACAACTGCTAATGTCGCATCCGGGATTGGATATCCGAAAGCTCCCACGCGAACTGTTCCCGGCTCGCTTGCAGCCCTCTTACTGGCTTCCTCGCCCATGGCTACCACAACGACCTCATTCGTCTTCAAAGATTCTTTATCTAGGAGCACTTCACTGAGCTCCGTGCGCCCCGTCTCATGCGTTGGCTGTGCCGCTCCACCACCAATCAGGCTGCCATAGCCGTTCGAAGGTATGACGGGCTTCACATCCTTCTTCTCGTTTTCGTCATCTTCATCGTCTCTTTCAAGATTTTTCAATGGACAACCCATCCTCTCCTCTCCGCCTAGCCAGTCTCGCATAGAAATGACCATACCACCATGCTCAGGGAGACAAAGCATCGGAGCAACTACCTCTCTGGCTCGGGGATTTCTTAGTGGTCTAAGCCACCTGTCTGCCAAAAGCTCATGAAATTCGCAATCAATTGTTAGGGTATCGATCAAACATAGTTTTACACTTGAGAAGTTAGGTTCGAAGTTTTTCTTGAAATTCCGGGTCGTCATCGGATCGGATTGATAATTGTATGCGGCACGCTTCAGACCTGGGTAATCCGCCGCCATGAGAGTAGCTTTATACTTAGTAAGGAGATTCGCATAAAGACCTGGAGTATCAACAGCACGAGCTTCCATCCAAACAGTGGTGTGGCCCCCATAAACGGTGAGAAGCGTCCCAAGTATCAATCCAATGCCCTGGCGAGGGTCCAAGTAACTCAGAAGCACTTCGCCTGTTACACCGCCCGCCATCAATCTCCCGGCTCTGTCCCGCAGTCCTGCATTGAACGTGTCGTTACTATTGTTAGGGACGGTTGCAACAATGGCACTTAGACACGCCATCTGGTGCATTATGGTCCTATGACTCATTACAACACCACGTAGGTCGCCTGTAGGAGCCTTTGAGAATTCTATGTATGCAAGATCAGGAACAACGAGAGGGGGAACCTCATCCTTTTTCTTGGGATGGAAGCTTCCAAACTCGTTTGTCTTCCACCATTCTACACCACGCGGCCAATTCAGTTTGTTTGTAGTGATATCGCGTTGGAAGTTCTTGAGGTTCGAATCTGTAGTTAGAGCCAAATGCGCCTGTGTTGTGGTAAGAACTACATTCAATCGTGCATAATCATTCAGATCGTTTATTGGGACCGCAACAACGCCTGCAATGAAGCAGCCCATGAGGGCAACAGCGAAATCAATAACTTCGGTATCCCGGTAGATCAAGGCCACTCTATCACCCCTGTACAGATTACTCTTCTCTCTTACCACCTGCGCTACTTTTTCAGCCCTGCTGGCGAGCTTTTCCCAAGTGATTGACGACGTCTCTTTCCCTCTCTGGTCCAGGACCCAGTAAGCAGGCTGTCGAGGAATTGTGCGAGCTCGATGGCGGAGGACTGTTGCGATGTTGTCAAATTTAGACATGGGGACATTTCCGTTGTGGGGATCGTAAACAGCAAAGGGAACATCTCGAGGTTCCAGAGGCAGCAGATGGTCTACAGCGCCAAACGAAGGCAGGTCACTATTCTTCAGCATTGGAGGCGCCATTGCTGCTGTGGGTGAGAAAGCTTCCGTGGTAGAGTACCGATGCGGTCCACCCCCATAGCTATTACGTTGGTCCTCATTCTGATGGCCAGCGAAATCCGAAAAGAAATTTTGTTGAGATTCCAGCATTGTCGACTGCCGAGTTTGTCCACCATTAGAGCCCCCATACCCGCCACCTTGCTGGCCCGTGTACTCAGCATTATCTGCAGGATTGAAGGCGTAATTAGTGTCCATAGGCTCTTTATTGTACTCTTGGCTGAAGCTTGAAGGTCCAGGCGCATTATTCTGAGTCTCATGGCTATAAGAGGCTCGGTCTTGATCTGGGTTCATGACACCCAGTCTTCTCTCCCCGTGCTGGCCCGCTTGGCTTTGTGCTCTTCCCGATCCGTACGGGTCATAATCACGTTGCCCGTCAAGCGTCTCCGGTTCACCTATTGCCATACTTTGTCGTGGGTCATCTCTTAAGGCCGAGCTCCCGTTGTTCGAGCGTTGAGTGAGGGCTGCGAAAGAAGCAGAGCGCGATCCATTTTGCGAAGGATGCGTTGTGTCCTCTAGAGAGTGTACCCTTAGTCCTCCTTGTACTTGCTCGACCTGCTGAGGCGAGAGGTATTCTGAGAGAATCAGAGTTCGCCGTTTCTGATACCCTTTTGCGGTTATGTCTCCTTCTTCTAGCTCATGGTCTAATTGCTGCAGCTTCGCCTGCAGTTCCGGGTTCTCCTCCGCCATTCTCCAGGTTCAGGCGATGTCAAACGGCGCAAAGAGCAGCAGCTTTTCAGCAGGCTTCGAGGTTCATTAGGCTGCATTCAGTGCGAGTGGTGTTCGCTCAGAATAGGCAAAATGGCACTTGAACAAACAACTGTACAGCGAGCATTGAGGTCACTGGCAATATGTCTAGACGGACACGACAGGACTACTCGTACCTCGTACCGCGCTTTTCGGATATAAGGTGTGGCTGCCGCCGCACACTGATTCAAGACCCTAACAAGCCTAAGGAAATCTGTAGTCCCTCAATTCAACAGGAAGCAGGCCTATCATTTCTGATATTTGGTCCTTTCCCTCGGCCTACTTATGCAGCCTAGCGAAATGGGATGTCGTTACCTACTTACTGTATCTGTGATACAAGCAATGGCGTTCAAGATACCTTAGCCGCTCCGCACACGTGATTATGAATATGTAAGATGTTTTTCTCTTTAATCCGTACCTTAATTATTGAAAACTCTGCCCACTCCCCGATGATAATTGTCGATGATAATTGACAAGAGATCTTCCCCTAATCAATTTCGGCGATCAGGCACATAGTCCAAGTGCGAAGGTACATGAACTGTAGCCCTAAATGGACTCAGCCAAAATGGCACACTCATATCAGTATCGATCCTGTGTTCACGACCACGATCAATCGTCATCTAAACCCACTTTTAATGTACACACTATTAGTCTAGTCACCATCAAGTGTACGAGTGAGCATGGAGAAAAGCACAGCAGCTCCTTCGTCGTGGGAGACTCCGAATGGTCCCTATCAGTCACATCACCAGGTCACAAGTGGCAGCTCAACTCCCATCAAAGAAGCAGCCGGTGAAGAGAATGACATTGTAAAAGCAACTACTGGTAAACATATGGACCTCGAAAAAACGACTTCTAGCGATATGAGAAATGCCACAGCTAATGGTCGAATCTCCGGTCTTGAGAGTGTCACTGGAAGGAGCACACGCGCGGATACTTTCTATCATCCATTGTCCCACGAAAAGACTACAGCTGAACACTTGGTCGGTTTTGATGGGGAAGATGATCCTTACCGGCCTCTTAATTGGCCCTTCCGGAAGAAGGTCATCACAACTTTGCTGTATGGCCTTACAACCATGGGATCTACATGGGCAAGCAGTGTGTAAGTCACCAGCAGATTTTCGGATATCTCAGCCGTCGCTGATCTAGCTTTCTTTAAAGCTACTCTCCTGCAGTTAATCAAATAGCCAGTGAATTCCATATTAGTACAGAAGGCACCTTGGTTGGTTTGAGCATTCTGCTCGCTGGATTCGGTCTTGGCCCGCTTCTGTGGGCACCGCTTTCAGAAGTGTACGGGCGGAAGCCAGCAATCTTAATACCTTATTTCGTCGCTGCTGTGTTCTCTTTTGGGACAGCTACTGCCAAGGATATTCAAACGGTCCTTATTACTCGATTTTTTGCCGGATTGTTCGGTAGCGCACCGGTTACGAATACCGGAGGTGTTCTTAGTGATATATGGGCACCCACTCAGCGAGGAACCGCCGTTGTAGGCTACGCGTTTGCAGTCGTTGGTGGGCCTGTGCTTGGTCCTATTGTTGGTAGTGCGATCGTACAGAGCTACCTGGGATGGACTTGGACAGAGTATCTTACCGGAATTATGATGATGTCCATACTTCTGGTTGATATACTTTTCCTTGATGAAAGCTACCCGCCAGTACTTTTGGTCTATAAGGCTCGACGACTACGAATTACGACGGCCAATTGGGCACTGCATGCGGAATTCGAGGAATGGGACGTTTCGTTCAAGGAAATGGCTATAAAGTTCGGCGTGCGCCCGTTCCAGATGTTGGCTACGCCGATATGCTTCTGTGTCGCACTTTATGCGTCGTTCGTTTATGGCATCATCTATGGCAATTTAGCAACGTTTCCGATCGAATTTCAAGAAGAGCGTGGATGGAACCTACTAGTCGGAGCTCTTCCCTTTCTCGCACTGTTACTCGGCATTGTTCTCGGTGGAGCAGCGAACTTACTGAGTCAACGCTTCTACAACCGCCAATTCCTTGCGAATGGTAACAAAGCCGTTCCCGAAGCTCGACTTCCACCAATGATGATTGGAGGGGTGGTTTTTTCAGGAGGTCTTTTCCTTTTTGGTTGGACATCTAGCAAGAGCATGCCATGGATTGCACCGTGCGTTGGAGTCACTCTTATAGGTTTCGGCTTCTTCACCATCTTCCAAAGTGCTCTAAATTATCTTATCGACACGTTCCGAAGATGTTCTGCCAGTGCTGTAGCGGCCAACATATTCCTTCGCAGTGTCCTAGCGGCTGCGTTTCCCCTCTTCATCAATCCTATGTACCGCAAGCTTGGCATTCCCTGGGCTTCGAGCGTTCTCGGATTTTTTTCGGTTCTTCTGATTCCCATCCCACTCTTGTTCTACGTTTACGGGCCACGGTTGCGGGCAAGAGGGAGATACTCATCTAACATGGACTAGTAGCCCCCAATCACAACTTTGGGGATGCTAAATACTCACCCGGAAAAAACCGCCATCATGTGCGAGGCGTTCAACTTGCGTCGAGCTCACTGAAATTCATGGCAAAATCTCACACGTGTGTGGCTGCTGTCGCATGAAGCTGGGTTGCCCAAGTCAAAATTTTCGAACTACGACATACCGTTTCAGGGCCGACGGGCTACAACTTGAATAGGAGGTTGTGGATTCGAGATTATGCATTCGGCCCAACGAATGTTGTTATCATGGTAAGTCGTACTTCGGCCTTATAAAAGACTACAACTCCTCATAGCGCATGTACACCAATCCTTCTGATGAAAACCACGAATATATATCACAGACCTGTTCTGAAAGTTCATGTGGATATCTCTTATCTTGGAGACCTTCTGACACCAATTGCGATTCTAACCTTATAGCATCGTTCTACTCTGCAAGGACTTTACTAACGATGGCATGAGTAGTAAAATCGATGCTGCGTACATGAACTCCAACGTCTATCGTTTCGATCTTAAAGTTATGTATCTACACTGGCCAACAGGCCCGTACTTCAAAACCCTTTTGAAAAGCCTCTCTCTTATGACCGCCTCCATATTCGATACGTAGTGATCCACTATCCCTGGCTGAGCCCGTCCGTATTGATGCGATTTGATGGTGCTAAAACACCACTAATACGGCGTACCATTGTCTACACTTTTAGTTTTGAAGTTGTATCAGGAGCAGTGCCAGCGGTAAGCACGGGACCCTCTTTATTGTTTTGCATACAGAAATGTATTGATCCTTCTGTTCTTCTGTGTTTCCAATGAACGTCTTCACCCGGGTCTTTTGATAAGCATTGCCTGTACAACCTCCCTTCAAATTAACCCTCTGTCCGATCATAGCAATGATATTCCTTCATATCCTATCCTGCGATTCAGTATATTCAAGCCCTGCGTAGCCCTGCCAAGGTAGGCCTGGTTGAGATTGAATTCTCTCATGCCTCTTTGTCCCCGATTAATCATTGTCTGGAGGCTTAACAAAGCGTGGGCGTCGTCACACTGTTCAACAAAGTGCCCCCCTTTTCCAAGCTCCTTTGTCTACCGTTAAAATATTCCTATTGTTATATCCATTTTTCAATGCGAATACAATGCCCGAGGACAAAGGCAGGATAAAGAGTGGGAAGTACAAGGAACAGTGGTGTTGTATATCGGAAACATTGGCCCTTCGGAATGAGAGCTTCAGAATCCAAAATCTTCGTATTGAACCAATTTCTACCCACGGCAACCACGCCTCTAATATGTCGAATATGACAGGACTGAAAGAGCAGCGGACTAACAAGACCAACGTCACCATTCCTTCAACCATGCACGGGAAGCCTTCCCAATACTCACTAAAGGGACATAAAACTTCCCAAATGCCCGAGCAAAAATCGACATTACAAGTGGGCGAACAGCAGACAGCATCACCACCAAGTGATCCAAGTACCGACACGATCATGGAGCGTATGGAAAAAGCAATGAACGAACAAATGAACCCATCTCCTCATTCCCAAACACTTTCCGAACTGCTAAACGATCAATTTATAGACCCGGCTATCAACGATCAAACAGCAAGCGACTCAAATTCTGTCAAGCTCATTCCACTGCCAAGACAGACGGCAGTGGCGAGTCAAGACAATGATGGCCAAGCACCCTCTGTTCCAAAGGCTGCATTCACAGACGTTGCTGACATGTCGCAATTAGAATTCGATCAGCTCTTAGCTTCAGCCCCAAGTCTTTTTCCAGAAGACTCGAGCGAGCCAACTGAGTTGAACGCACCAGCAGAGCAGAAGGAACTTCTTGCACAAGGCGTCAACCAAGCTGTGGGCGAAGCGTTGTTCACTGATCTGTCGCCAGACACACTTGATCGGATCTTTAGGCCAACACTTGCCGCACTTAACGAATTAAACCCGCTGGCGGAGAGTGCTATGGATGACCTAGACTTCGGTGATACATCGGACGCTGAACTTGAATCATCCCCGGTTGTGAGTGCTGCCCTCTCAAACTCGCTCTCGCCTGGCCAACAATATCCCTATCCAGCGCCTAGTCAAGTGTACCCACCTATACCTGATTGTCCAGAGGACATATACAGGTTGCCTAATCAACCAGGTCAATACACGTATCCACCTTTTCAATGCCCGAACGTACAGTCCCAGTCAAACTCGTATCCCCAAGAACGGCCTCAACCTCAGTCACGAAAAGTCCCGTACGCAAAAATGGTGGAGGACGATCAGCGATTTGCACACCAAGCGCCTTGTTCAGATCGTGGAGTCGCCCAGCATCAATTGACAGAGCGAAAGGTCCTCCAACCAAGACCCAGGGGGACGAATCTTGTGTCGCCTGAACACTTACAGCACTTCAATGGCTCCATGCAACCTACACAAGCAGCTCAAAATATCGAATCATCTCCCCTCAGAAGCAAGAAGCGAATTTCTCCAGGATCTGACGCCTCAACTGAATCATCTTCGGAGCATCCTGTAATCGAAAGACAAGATACCCCCAAACCTCAGATGCCGAAGAGCCTAGCTTCGAATTACTATCGTATATATGCAGCAGATGAAAAAGCCAAGAAAGACCAGACCACTAGCGCTCGTACCAAAAAAATTCTCGCTTTTGAACCCGAGGAGCACTATGCCCCTCTCAAGAAGCCACCGAAGCCATGGGACGTCTTCAAATACACCGACAAAGGGGAGCTTGAACCTAGTACATACTACAAACCGGAAGAAATACATAGATTTCTATATAATAACCCCCAACACAAAAGGAAGGGCCTCATCCTGTGGATCCAACGTAAGCCTGCAGATTCTGGTCGCCGCTATCCGAATCACACTTCTCAGCGATGTCGCTTTTTCAACTGTGCCGCTAGGGGCAATCTCATTGGCAGCGGCCAATACCGCGTCGCTTTCGACCAGCTAAGTCTTAAGTGCAAGAACTACGACCCCCATTACAACGCCGGCTACGTCCATCTTTACTGCCTCGAGAAATTCCTAGATTTCCCCAAAATCTGCCAAAACATTACCGTTCGCCCTGAGAATCGCAAGCTCCCAGAGGAACCAAAACATCATAATAACATGGCCTTGAGTTTGAAGGAAGAGATTGAATTTGCCAAGGTCTTCATCCGCAACTGCAGAAAGGGCAGGATCCCCCCCAACTACCCCAATTACAAGATACCCAAGCGCCCGCACGTGGGCACTCTCACCCACGCCCTGTCATGCGTGAAGCTACAATTCGAGCCCAAGACCGCAAAAAAGAGGCGTGCCGAGCGAGGCACAAAGACGGCGCTAGAATGGCATGAGGGAGATCTTGAGCGTGAGACCGAGCTAAGTACAAAGTCAGCAGCAGCCAAGAAGGGGATGCAGACTAAGAAGGCGAACGCAAGAAAGAGCAGGTGGGGAGATGATGTACCTGATGACGAGGCGGAAGAGGTGGGTGACGACTCGGAAGCAGAGGACGAGAGGCCACACAAGAGGCAGAAGACACGGCAGACAGAGGTGGAAGAAGTAGAGGAGCCGGTGAACCCGCTGGCGGGACCGCTAGCGAGAGCGAAGAAGAGGAGCATAGATAGGGAATCTGAGTCGTCGAGTCCTAAAAGGAGAAGGTCACCTCGATGCAACGATGTTGCTATATATATGTAGAATTTAACGATTCACGATCAGCTTGTTTCTGTATCATCCATATCCTACAATCAATACTAGAGACATGATTGTTTTAAATTGTTATAGTGCCAACGAATACAGAGTTTCATTCTTGGGACTGTTGAATTCTGAAGAAAGAATATTGGTGAGACTTCATGAGACGAGTAGAAAGCTCTGGATATAACCAGAGTTTTTGCAAGCTTAAGCAAGAAATTGGGAGTAATAATCGTGATGAAAGTAATACTCGTAGTAAGCAGTATCAATAGCAAAGTCATTGCACTTTCCTGTCCATCCTTCATGACCCTTCAGTCTAAATCTAACAAGGCTCAGCCTATCGCAGGAATCCGGATTTTCTGAATTTGAATATTGCTTCCTTGAGAGCACCATTACCAACAAGCGGAAGTTGTTCCATTTGACACAATTGTCGCAGATAATCTGTGCTTGTGTGTCCAGCTCCAGCACGGCAGAGAGATGAAGTTGAGGTTCCTCCGGTTCTGGTGAGTCTTGGCGTTGCTCGGTGCAACTGCTAGCGTACAGTATTCATACGCGTCAATACGGCCTTCTCACTGACCATACCACTGATTATACATGCACAGCCGAGAATATTGCAGCTGTCATTAAATGCACAAGTCTGGTGGGACATTGTATCATCATTGAATGGATCCAATATTTCGTTTTCCCGCCTCCCCCGGTACCCCCCTCTTCCCCATCTCCCCCGAACGTGCAAACCGCCAACCATATCTCCCAAATTCCCCGTCCCTCCCTGCCGGCCTTGCCGCTCTTCAAAACGATCCCTTCACCTCAAATCACTCTCGCGGTTCCTCAGATGTTCAGAGCAAAGTTGCGCAATTCAACACGTTGAGCAAAGAGGCGGCGCAAAGACGAAAGGATAATGAAGCCTCGTTGAGGAGGGCGGTGTTGGGGAGAGAGGAGGCGGAGAGTGAGACGAGGAGGTTGAGGGATGAGAATAGGGTTCTGAGAAGGGAAATCGAGGAGGGGAGGGCCCGGGAGAGAAGGGTGGGCGAGAGGGTCGAGGGGGTTATGGTACATTATAGAAAGAAATCCAGAACAAAGGGCTACGCTAATTGGTGATCAGGAAGAGCTACAACAAGCGACAGAGACACATGCGCATTCGCAAGCGCTCTACGAGAAGGAAGTACGACGAGCGAGGAAAGAAGCGTTCAAGTCATCTAGTGCACTGGTGAAGCTACAGGAGGAGCTGAAGTTGGCCAGAAACAAATATACCCTCATGAGAGAAGAGGTGGAGGTACAGCGGCGGAAGGTGGATGGCAAAGAGCAAGAGACTTTCGTAGCCCAATACCATCTCGTTGGCCTACAGGAAGAGCTAGACACCCTAAGACAGCAAATGAGGATTGCCGAGGAAGAGAAAGAAACCTTGAAAATAAGTCTGAAGGAGGAAGAAGTTGCCAGGATTGCTGCAGAAGGCAAGATAGCGTTACCGGTCTTAGTAGACGAAGAAGAATTCGCCTCACCGAAGAAGAAGCGGGTAGAGAGAAGGGAAAGTCTCAAAGAGAATAAGGATCCGGACGTCGAAGAAGACGAAGAACTCATGGCGGTGCAGAGAGCATTGGACGTAGAGATGCGATTGAGGAGGATCGCAGAAGATCAAATCGACTTCATGAAGATGGAATGCCAATTCCGATGCTGCTCCTGCCGGATCGCTGAAAAGTACGGCGAAGAGTATATCCACGACAATGGGCCAGCAGCGCAATTCATCAGAAAAGCGAGCCAAAACCCCGATATCTCAAAACACTATTCAGCAACAACAAGCCCCGATCCGTTCGTCACCGAGCCTAATACTACAACAATAACAACAGCATCCGACCCTTGCACCGAACCTATAACTACACGACCTCAACGCCCTTCTCTACAACCACAAGACTCGACAGAAGGTCTCATCAACTTCTCCCCAACAACCGGAACCTTCTTCACCCTTCCTCCCGCTACCGAGCCGACCTCCCCAGAAGAGCTGTCCCCAATCCGCCCTCATCACTTCCCAGTTCGTCCACTCCCACCAACCCCCCTCAAAACATCCACCTGTCAACCCTCTCCGCTCTCCCGAAGCCCCTCCCCAACACCCCACAAAACACCCCACCTCATCCCCTCCACCCCCTCCACCCCTCCAAAAACGATCCATACAACCACTTTCACAACTACAATTCCCCTCGCCCCATCCACCCCCAGCGAAGCCATGACGCCAATCGCTCCGCCCTACACGCCTAACGCGACGCTGACGCGGGAACAAGCGCTCGAGCAGATACGGCAGAGGAGGGGGAGGGCGAGGAGTATTGCCGCGGGATTGGGGACGCCGAGGAGACCGATGACGGCGGTGGAGAGGAGGGATGTTAGTGCGCCGGTGGGGGGCAGTGTCAGAAGAGGGAGGGAGAGGGAGAGGTGAGGGATGGGATGGGATGCGGAGGCGAGGGGGGAGGGTGGAGGGAGGTTGATTGATTTCGCTTTTCTTAACGGGGTGGCTTGGCTTAGGGGGTAACTTGTGTAGATTGGCCCGGAAAAGTGCGGGAAGAGGGAGTCGGGGATGGATATGGAGACTGTAAAAATTTGGATGCGTGCGTGTGAGGTAGCGAGCAGGAAAGTAGTAGGTAGAGTCGCTAGAGAGGAAGAGTAATACATACGTCCTATGTAACCCGCCTTCACCTAGCAGAAAGAGAACCAACAAAGCTCGTCAACAACTCCAAAAATACCAGACCCTTGTTTTCCTCCTGCGTCTTCCAATGAAATTGATATGAAAAAGCTGGAATGGACTTTTTTTTTTTTGCTATGTACTCTTGTCTTCTCGGTCAAGGGGGGGAAGCGGAGGAGGAGCTGCCATACCGCGCTAGAAGCCTGTTTAGATGAAGTGTGTAGAGTTGTTTTTGTTGTTGTTGTTGTTGTCGAGGGGGGTTGAGCCTAGGGGTTGGAAAAACCGATCTATGTATGTAGGTTATTTTTCCAAGAAAGAAGTACCGTTTTGTCGAGTTGCAATGGTTTCCGCGGGTGGGGGAGGGGGAGGAAGGATTTGGTTGGTTGTGATGGTGGCTACATATAGGGGTAGAAGGAGGGAGGGAGTAAGTGGGTGGGTGGTTGGAAGAGAGTGAGTGGTTGGAGGAGAATGAGTGGCTGTGTATTCCGTACAGGGTTTTTGTTTTTCACCGAGGGGGGGATCATTGACGGAGCTGTGGTGTTGATATCCGGGATATCTTATGTAGAGTACTTTACGTGAGAGGCCTTGCGTTTCACGTTATCGTTTACCGCCTCCGCTGCCGCCTCTGCCACCTCTGCCGCCTCTACTTCCTCCCCTCCCACTCTTCCCACCCTTTTCCTTCTTCCTCCCCCTCTCCCCTCCACCGCCCTTCGAGACCTTCGCGCCCGTCTCCTCCTTCCCCTTCTTCCACACCCTCCCCTCCACCCTCTCCCTTCCGTCATCCATCCTCTTCTTTTCCTTCCCACTCAACTTCCCCGCTTTCCCTTTCTTCTTTCCCCCATCTCCCGCAGCTCCATTCAGTTCAACCCTGCCTGTCTTCTTTGCAGCGCGCTTGTCTTTCTCGGACTCGAACCAGGTACGTTTGGGACGGGAGAGGATTTCTTCTTGGTGGTCGATGATGTTTTCGCCCTTTTGGAGTTGCATTTGGGCCGAGGAAAGTTGTTTTTCTTCTTTTTCGTCTTTGAGAATTTCTTCGATTTCATCGGTCACGGCTTCGACTTTTTGCGCCCAGGAGTCTGCTTCTACGACGTCGACGACTCGAGATACGATTTTTGCGCCTTGAGCTTTGCCTGCTTTGACGGCGGCTTTGACGACTTTTCGGTCGGGCTCCGCAGCAATGGTGCAGGCTCTACCGGTACGGCCAGCGCGAGCGGTTCGACCGACGCGGTGCAGGTATATTTCATGGGATTGGGGGGCTTCGTAGTTGATGACTGTGGAAATGTTCTTGATGTCGAGACCGCGGGAGGCGACATCTGTGGCGAGGAGAAAGGAAACGGAGGAGGAGCGAAAGGCTTCGACGGAGGCTATACGCTATAGAGAAGAGAAAGATATTAGTTTGCATGCGGTTGGGGTATTGTTGAGGCCGTCAGAAGGGGAATATGCAGATAGTACCTGTTCTTGCGACATGTTCCCATGTAATTCTGCAGCTTTGAGGTCGCAGAGACCGAAAACTATACGCACGCGATGGGCATCGCTTTTTTTACGGAAGAAAATAAGAACCCTTTCTGTGTAAACATTGTTGCAGAGGTACATGAGATAACCCAAGCGTTTATCTTCCCTTCCTGGACGTAGTCGCACAAATTCTTGAACAAGTGTTCCTACAGTTTGCTTTCTCGCATCCACCATCAGTCTTACTGGCCGATTGAGACCGACGCGGATGAGCTTGTCAACCTTGTCAGTCATGGTGGCGGAAAAGAGCATTGTTTGTCGAGATTTGGGGACGGTGGTTAGGATCTCGTCCAATTCATCGGCGAATCCGTCTTCGAGCATTCGGTCTGCCTCATCAAGGATTAAGATCTCTAGAGTATCGACGGTGAAGCTGGCCGAATTGCGCATGTGGTCGATGAAACGCCCGGGTGTAGCGATGATCACGTCTGGTCGGCTTCGCAGCACGTTCTCTTGTTCTCGTAAGCTGAAGCCTCCCACTAGCTGGCAAAATGTGACATCTGTAAAGCTGGCGAGCTTCTTTGCTACGTTGAAGCATTGCACTGCCAGTTCTCGAGTAGGCATCAGGATAGCTACCCTACTAGTTGGCACCTTTTTCGGTCGGTAGAGCAACCGTTCTAGGATAGGTATGATAAATGCTGCTGTTTTTCCGGAGCCGGTCACGGCTCCGCCAACCACGTCTTTCCCAAGCAGTGCGACGGGTATGGTTTTGGTCTGGATAGGGGTTGGCTCTGAGAATCCCACGGCGGCAAGGCCACGGAGGATAGGTCGGGACAACTGCATTTTTTGAAAGGAATCGGAGGACAAAGTTTTGGCTTTTGACTTGTCCAACCTTTCTTCTGGAGCGAAGAAGGCCTCACGTCGTGCATGCTCCTCAGGATCCTCCCGTTCATCAGTAGACGAAGCACTTTGGTCTTGGTCGTCAGGGTGGGGCACAGGCTCAGCTATAGAACTGTTGTCCGAAGAAGCATCTGAGTCCTGGTCTACTCCGAACCCTCCATTATCGTCGTTCTCTTCATCAGTGCTCATAGCGCCCATGCCAAATCCATCATCTGCTAATGTCTCGTCTTCCTCGTCCGTTGCAACAAACCCATCTGCATTCAAACCTGGCTGCTCTTCGTCTCCGTCGCTGTCTTCCACACTTCCTGGAGATCCCTTGTTGCCCTCAATGCCCGGTTTGCCAATGTCGTTTGACCCCACCGCACCCCTCCTCCTTGCAATTAAATCATCGATGTCTACTCCTGTTCTATTCCCGGCTCCCTTTGTGTCCGTCTTAGACACATCAAGTCCCCATCCGCCGAAGTTCTCTAGGACACCAGTACCTGCATCACCAATCTGAAACTCAAAATCGGAGTCCATAGCTCCGTCGGGTTCGCCGTGGGCGGCCCATGTCTGATTTTCAGGTTCTGACGTGACATCTGCTTCAAGAACAGTCTTGCCCTTTTTGCGCTTTCTCGCCGCTTCATTTGTGCCATTGGATGTAGTGCCATTTGCGCTCGTGTGCTCGACAGCATCACGTTTACGCTTCGTGCCGTTGGAGGTTCTGTTAATATAAGACTCAACAGTAGCGTCCTCCTCCTCATCCAGCACGGAAATGTCCTGGTCATCATCAGATATGGTGAGCACAAAGTCATCCTCCAGACTTGACCTTTTGGCTATGGGAGCCATCTTTTGATTTACAACGGCGTATTAATAGACATCTTTGGATGTGGAAAAACTTTTGCGGAACATATTCCGCTGTCACGCAAGAAGTCGGGGAGAATTCACCAATACTTTACCTTAGATATGTTGAACAGGCGCAGCCTCCCTTACTTACCTTACTTTGCATACTTGATGGATCTGAGTACAGTATTTGCATGAGGCACCGGGAGCATCGTGGGAGTCGTTGTCAAAGCAGACTGGAATTGCTACACTATCTTATTGCCTTGAATAACTAGCTACAGGGAGAAGTAATCTGATAGCAGACCCTTCTGAGGCACAGAAGGGCAAGAAAGATTGTCGCCGTCGAGAGACTTCTCTAATAGCTCGGCCGTACTGATATTTGTTTAATTGATGTTATGTTGGTTCGTAAGCGAGCCATAGAGGAGACATCTGACAATGACCATTCTGTGTATCAAGATATGGTGCAGATATTTGTTCTTGTCATAGGATGTATCCCTCCGGGACGCTCGTGGAAAACAGGTGCCAAGTAACTACGTAACTGATGTTGAATTGCGAAAGGAGCCAATGGATAGCATGCTGGAGACAGGCCCTTTGGGAAATCGAGAAAGGTAGGGAGTTGTCATCTCGCAGTATACCGTTTCCTCACGCTCGTCGATACCGATACTGAATAACTGATGCTGATATTAGAGGTTTGCCAAGCTCGTTTGCTGTAATCCTACCACCAAGCCACTGTCCAGTCAAATCACCTCCAGAGATCTCCAAGCCCTCGAAATCACTATCGCGTCGGAACCTATGATCAATATAGCCAATGTAGACAGTTGTATTGCTCAGGGTACCTCTTGCTGCAAACTCAGCCACGGGGTTATTTGTGATCGGTACTCAGGCTCCTGCTGCGACCCTACTCCCAGTCTCCTTTTTCAAGCAAGCAACATTGATGCTGGAATTAGATGATTAGCCTGAGCTTTCCATTCTGCGATGGGGAAGCTTACAGCTTGCCGAATTTGTAACCAATGCCTGGTAGAGTACTAACATGCCAGAAGTCAAACCCGATCAACCATTTGGTCTGCCACTTGAAATTATAGTCGTCGTCAGCTGGATAAGGAATCTGAATGAGGATTTGCTTGATAATTCTCCTGCCGCCCCACTTATACTGGTTTTCATTCTCGCCGCCGACAAAAGGTGTTCCAGAGCGAACACAGTATTCCGGATCCAGCGAGAACAGCATGCGATCGACTAAAGTCTTCCCCACACCTTGACGAGGAAATGCGTGTTGAACCCAGAACTGAATTTCACAAGTGTACCGATAAAGATTATCACCGTCCCCGAGATCTTCTGCATACGCGAAGCCAACAACGACCTCGGCGCCATGGCGGCGGTTTTGGCCAGCTCCCTTGCCATTCATCTGCACGGCAACTAGAAACGCGTAGTGGTCATCGGTCGCAGCTTGCCAACGAGCGCGCCATTGCGTACTATTCAAAGCCCGTCTCTCAGAGGCCACTACAGTGTTCTGAACGTAATAATTGTAGATATCCGTAATCTGGGCCATGTCACAACCCTCAACAGGACGGATGTAGATATTCGCCGTGGGTTTGTGTGGATTAGGAGCAGGAACATAGTTGGCCTCAGCTTCCTTGGCGGCTCGGCGCCACATTCTCCGGTCTTTCTTGGTTTCGACAACGGTATCGTGAAGTTTCTTTTGATACTTCTGAGCTGCGTCTGCCGAGGTTTGATATGCCCGAGAGACAGTGAAAGGATCGTTGGTAGGATAAGTCTTGTGCAGTTCGGGATCCACTGCGCCACTCATCTCTTCCTGACCATCAGCAAGGGCATGACCTGTCACGAAGCCAGCCTTGGCAACGTCGACCTGTATAGGGTTTCCAACGGCTTGATCGACGTTTTGCGCCAACCATTCCTGCATGTGCTTACGTTGGCGCTGGTCGTTGTTGTCGTAGACGGCTTCATTGTTCCACTTGGGAGTGCTTAACGGCACCTGTCCGTTCCAGCCAGCAATCGGCGCCTCAAGTGCGATGGCTTTGCCTTTACCCTTGTTAGGAACGGGAGTGGTACCAGAAGCTTCAGAAGCTTCGGTCGTCGCGTTACTAACGACTAAAAGGGGAGAAACCTTGTGTGGAGTACGGTTGGCTTTAGTATTATTGCCGGGTCCGTTGCGGGCAGTATTCGAATAACGTGGTGTATTGGTCACATCCTTCAGCATGTTTGCTTTGGGTGGGTTATTTGACGTCTCTGCCAGCTCGCCATCCGTGCCAGATCTCATCTTCGACTGAGACGGCGAGGCTGAGTTAGGAGTTCTGAGATGTGGTGGGACCCATATCTGTTGCTCGTCAGCCTTCTTGGTAGCCAGCTTATTTCTCTCATTTCCCTTAGGGTCAAGAGATCCTTGGTTTTTGGTCGGCGAACGGAGATGCGGAGGTAAGGGCTTATCTTCGACATTATTGCGAGTGACTGGAGCGACTGTGCCGTTCGTGGAGTTACCAGAGTGAGGAAGGGCATGTTCGACATTCTTTTCGGCATTGATGTCGACATTATCCTTTTCCGCAGGAACAGGGACGTCGTCATGCCCCTTCTTTATTGGCTTACCAAAGTTATAAGCTGGAAGCATGTTGTAATCAATTCTGGGGCCAAGGATACTCTTGGTCCAGGGCTTTGTAGCCCACCCACTTTCCCTATTGTCCCATTCACCGACAGCATCCGTCGAAGGAACGTTGAAGCTGAAGATGGGCTGCGCGGGTCTGGTATCCAACACGGTTTGACGTAGGGGTCTGTGACTAGAAGAAGCAAGACCGGGACGTTCTGTTGTGTCAAGATTAGTGACAGTGCTGGTGGCGGCATGGTTTGCATCTGGGCTAGTGGCGTCATCATTGTTATCTGGGCCGAAAGCATCTATGCTAGGTTTTTGAGCCATGGCGTTGCTTCGAATGTTTCTCTCACCAATTAGGTTGGAGTTGGTAAGTCCAGGATTTAAGAAGGAAGCGTTTGCTGTGCCGATGCTTGCACTGCCAGGGTCTTGACTGCTTTCACCTTGAGGAGTTTTCTCGATTGTTGCCATCTTGTCAACCCAATGATGTGGTTTAGCAGTATTCCCAAAATACTTTCCGGTTACTATGTTCTTGGCTGTGTTACGAGTTGCTTGAGGTTGGTTGCGATGAGGTTGGGAAGAAGCTGGAACCTCGTCCTTGCCGTCGGTTACGTCACGTGCCTTCCGAACGGAAGTGAGGGGCTTTGGAACAGCCACCTCCTGAATCGGACCATTGCTCTTCTGATCGTGACCGTTAAGCTTCTGAATGGATTTCGTAGCGGTGTTTTTGTCGGTGGCCGTCTGATGAGGTGCACGAGCTACAGGGAGGAAGAAGGAATCAATCGTCTTATATTTGGCCAGTTCTTCTGGCTCAAGAATTGAAGCAGGAGCATCAGTTTTGGGAGGAGATAAGGAAGCTTCAGTATCCGGGGCAGTAGTCTTAACCTGATGATCCTTGTTAGCAAAAGTGAGTAATTTCTGACGTGAAGCTTGGGACTTCAGGTTGGTATGTTGGGCACCTTTAGGCTTGCGTCACTAGTATTCTGAGTCTGACTATCTTTTGCCTGTACCTTATCAGCAGTGCTGTTGGCACGAGCTTTGTTGGTAGTCAAGCCAGGCGGGGATGCTCCATTGTCTTGCTCGGAATTTTTTGGTGGTGGCTGATAGCCTGGGTGTGGACGCCTGGTGATCGCAGGTCGCTCCACAAAGAATGGTGGTATCTCTGATGTATTTACTGGTCGATCGTCAGACAGGAATCCGCGGCCATAAGCTGGATAGATATATGCAATATGAGCATGTAGCTCAAGCATAATCGGAGACTTCATGCAGGATGAATTTTGTCTTACCTCTGCCTGTACGGCTATGCGAGAAGCCTGCGCGCCTCATCTTGTATGGACGACCTCTTCCAAGGTCGTCTGAGCTCTGAGGTCTAAGTTTTTGATGATGTTGTTGGTGAGTATCCGAGGTGGATAGTGTAGACGTTGTGGACAAGATGGATGGAGGATCGAGGTTGTTGGAGATTGCATGGGATGAATTTGGAAACCAACCCTATTTGCATTCATCAGATCCTTAGCTGATCTTATCACACCAATTGCCTCTCACTTTTTGCTGCACAGAACACCTTGAAGGCAAACTCCTTGCACTTCGCACTATAGGAGTAATATTTCCAGAGGAACCTCGTCCTAGATCCGTTACCGACAAGTCGCTGGTGCTCGGAAAAGCCTCTTGGTCCTGTGCAGTCCGCCCCGACTTTAGTCCTAGTCTTGAGCCGGTTTAAAAATCAAATTCACACACCTGTACATCTCTATGAACCTGCTCGATACCTCCATGAAACGGAGGCAATGACAGATGCCTCCTGTTCACGCCTTGACAGACAACCTGCTCTATCCCAGGTCAACGATGTTTTCAGCCACTATGGGGTGATCGCGTCACATACTCAACGTAGTTTTGATACTATTGTCGCTCAACTTGCCATCGACCTTGACAGGCTCAACTGCCTCTCCCCTATGTTTCGAGGCTCTCTGCAAATCAAGAGGGTATTCTTCTGTAAAAGCTTGAGCTCTGGCACCCACCCCTGTGCCTCCTTTATCTTCTTTAGCATAGGAGTCATTGCCTTGTGTCTCACAACCAACATAGTCTATGTTAGTACCCTTCTCAGCAATCTTTGCTCTCTTTTTGTTGGCCTTTTCCTTTCTGCCCCTCTTCTTGCCTCCCTTCTTGCCTCCCTTCTTGCCTCCTTTCTTGCCTCCTTTCTTGTCAACCAGACTCATCCGTTCGCCAATGACGATTAGCACGGTGTGTTCTGCCTTTGTTTTCTCGTCTTTAATCTCGCCAGTTTGATTCGACTGTTTTGCAATGGCATAGGGCATGCTGTGTTCAGCTTTTGGCCTTTTACCTAGTTTTTGAACAGCATGATTCATTTGTCCGGCGGCGAAGTAGGTCAAGCCGTATTCCACCTCCTCTTTCGTGCCTCTTGTTTCACCGGCTTGATTCATTGAATCAGCAGTGAAGTTCGATACACTATGTTCTGCCTTGTGTTCCAGGATATCACAAACCGTGTGCCGGATATCCCCAGGAGAGTCACAAAGCTCATGGGTTCTTGAGCGGCCTCCTAAGACGGAGGCATTGTTCTTCATAGTGTGCTGTAGCTGTCCAGGTTCGGAATAATGCTTCGACTGTGTTTGCAGCATCGATAGAGCCCCTAAGGAGTTTCTAAGTCCCTTTCGGAAAACCTTATTGTTTGCCTTCTGTCTTCGCGCCTCATTCCCGATGTCATCCAAGTCTTGGGTTCTTAGATAGTTGAAGCGCTGCTCGGTGTCATCGTCTGTGACATATACACGTGACAGTGAGTTCGTTTCATTAAGGTGGTTGGACAAGACGGCCATGGCGTCGTTCTTGACTAGTGCGTTCAGACGTGGACGTGGACGTGGACGTGGACGTGGACGTGTTCTGACGGATGACGAGATAGGAGTGGCCACGTTCATGGCGAGAGTCTCTGATACATAGCATGGTCTCGCGCCAGTATTGGGGATAACGGCAACGGTGGCGCTCTCAGTGACCTCGCTGTTCGTAGAGCATCCGGCCATCTTCGGTCCTAATAAGGGACGAACGTTCTCTTCGGGTACGGTTCCGTCCATATCTTCACTCGCCGAGATCATTCAATGGTACTCTTGTTACTCAATGTCTTCCTTAAGCTTCGGAGATGAACTGAGCTCGACTCAATATTGATCGAGACAGCAGAGGTTCGCCCACGCATTCGGAAAAGGGAACAGATGAAGCGTCCTGCGTTGCAGATATTTACAGATAAAAGACTGACTAGGGGTCGTTGTTTTGACGGGGATGTGAGAAAATGGTCTAGCAGCATTGCATTGCGAGGATTAACTTCTATACCTATGCTTTTCTCGGCAATCAAAAGTCTTTACTTACGTTTGGCAACCGATCTACATCAAGGTGCAATCATGTTGTCAATACTAAGGAAAGCTCGCCTCAAGGACAAAGAAATGAGGATCTTGATGCTGTGGGTATGAGAGGCTTGATGATACCGGTTGCTAACAGAGCTCAGTGGGCTGGATAATGCCGGCAAGACAACAATAGTCAAGAGGATCATGAATGAAGACGTGAACACAGTCAGTCCAACGCTTGGATTCATCATCAAAACCATTGATTATGAAGGGTGAGTGAAGCACTCCCCCTCGTGATCAGCATCATTCACCGGTCAGATTAACTCAAGGCGCATAGCTACAAGCTGAACATCTGTATGGTGGGATTCCTCTCAGAGTCATGTCGGCAGTGCTCACCAAGGTGTCATGAAGGGGACGTGGGCGGCCAAAAAACCCTGCGGTCATACTGGAGAAACTATTTCGAGAAGACCGACGCTCTCATTTGGGTTGTGGATGCAACAGATCGCCTTAGAATTGAAGACTGCAGACAAGAACTCGCGGGCTTGTTGCTTGAGGAGGTCAGTTGTCTCAAAGCTGGCATTCGACATTGCTAATTCGACAAAGCGATTGATGGGAGCTAGTCTATTAGTTTTTTCCAATAAGACTGATGTTGAAGGCTGCATGAGCGATAGTGACATTCGACAAGTTGATGATGCCCCGGAAATTTTCAGTCAAACACGGCTGACCGTCACAGGGGCTTCGACTGGACGAAATCAAGACGCACAAATGGACTATCATACTTTGCAGTGCAACTACAGGGAAGAATCTGCGGGAAGGCCTAGAATGGGTTGTGCAAGATGCTCGAGACAGGCTCTTTCTCTACTGAAGGTCAGCTCCAGGGCAGCAGGAGGGGTTTCTATTCTTGGCTTTCTAACGGCCATCAGGAAAGCGCGCCTTGTGAGGCCCGGGGGCATGCGGGTCACAAACCTGCCCGCAGAGCAACAACAGATCTTTTAGCAGGCACACCACTCAGGGCGCATTAGATACTTACCTATGAAGCGCTGTCCCAATGTTACAACACTCTTAAGATATTGACCCGAATATGCTGTAAATAATCTCATACTCTAGATACTATGGTTCCTATGCGACTTCCATAGAATATTGAAACATCCCTAGAATACTCCGTACCCGGCGCAAAAGCTTAAGTATTCCCTCGACTCGTAGAATAATAAATAGATCAACAATAGATCCGCAACACCAATTGACTCCAGAAAACTGCTTCGGTACTGGCCGACATCTCCACTAAGATGTCTGTCAATTCCGAAACCGAGGGATCTGAAGATGTCAACGATTTTCTGCTCCGAATTCGTGAGCTTGGTGATAGGCGTGACAAAGAGGATGAAGAGCGCACAAGGAAGCTTGAAGAAGAAATATTGCAAGGCCGGAAGGAAAGGCAAGCTCGGAGAGAGGGTTAGTTGAAATGACGCTAAGTCGCCATCGTGAAGCGATGATGAGGCTTCGATCTAATGGATACTTAGAGCGTGCGAGATCACTGTCTCCGATCAAGGGTTCTTCTTCCAACACTGGCACACCCAACTCTACGCGATCAACAATGGATACTTCAATGCAAGAAGGGCTTTCGGATCCTCCTAGTATACCGATCGTCGACACACGCGACCACGGTAGAGACGATGATTCTCACACTCCAAACGGTGGCCCATTAAAATCTGATGTCAGAGGCACTCGAAAGCCTCCATACCAAAACCCCGAGGCTTCCGCGCTATCAAACACATCGCCAGGCGCTGCAATGCCTCTATCTCGCTCAGGCACGCTTTCTTGGCAACAACGACCTACCTCGCGAGGGTCTACAACTGGGGTACGGAGTCGTCCATTGTCAATGGTGGCTACCCACAACAGTGCTGCGAGATCTCCACGTACAAGTCCAGATCCAGCATCTACTAGCGAAACTGCAATCTCAAGAGCTCAAGTAGCACAGTCTCTGGGTTCTAAAGACCCGACTTGGTTCAAGCAAACAGAAGATCGAGGGCTAGGATCAGCTGGGTATCGGAGAAATCAGGAGGAAGATATACTGGACACTGCCTATACAACGAGGAGTGTGCGCTTACCAGGATTGTCAAGAGAAACCTCTGTAGAACCTGAGAAAGAGCGGAGCCCGCCTCCTGAGAGTGTGCGCTCATCTTCGCCTTCCAGGGATGGGTCAACACAAGGGACTTCTGGATGGAGCCATCGATTTTCGAGCTCGGCCGCAGTGTCGTCAACGAGTGGAATTCGCTCACCCTTGCCAACCTTGAGCAGTCAGCGATTTGATCCTCCATCATCTGATTCTACCTCTTCTCACGATGGCGACGTCTCAACAGCTGGCCGGACGCTAGCTATGTCTCCTTCACAAGGGAAAATTTCTCCAGAGCGTTTTGACAGACCTACTTCACCCACTAAAGGCCTTGGTGGTTTTGTACAGAGCGCCATGCTGAAACGATCCGACAGCGTCAACAAGAGATGGAGTGCACAGCCAGGTGCCGGACTGAGTAGAGGGAATTCGATTGCAAGTAATCGAAGTGGATATGATGGCTCAAGACCGACAATGGGGATGACGAGTCCACATAAAGAACCAAGACTTGGCAACATAAGCAGCGATAATTCCCCGTCGTCAAAGTCCAGGCCAGTGTCAAGTCATAGCAATATCAATGTGACCCAGCAGCAGAGCGAAAGCGAGACACCTGGCACTTCATCGTCTTTGACTAGTAGTAGATTTGAAATTCCTTCCCACGATGGGTTCACCAAACCTACGCTCCCCCACCAAAGAAGCATTACTCCTGTGACGGCGGCGCGCGAGCATGATCAAGAAACAACGTCGCTGGAGAAAAGCCCACCAGTAAGTCCCAGTAAGCGATGGAGTCCCATGAAAGCAAGTTGGCTTGAAAACGCTATCAACAAACCCGACTCGCCTAGGACAAAGGCGCCTCCACCACAACAGCCGAGCTGGATGGCTGAGATCAATCGAGCTAAGCAACAACGGGGAAATGTCGATTTAGGCAAGGTTGAAACCCATAAGGAAGTGGCTACAGGTAGTCTTATCCGATCACCACCATTGAGCGGATCTGGTAAGCCTCACACTATCAGAGGGCTTCCTATTGGTACTAGTGCAGGTTTACCAAAGAAGCCTAAGACTGAGTCTCTGGACAGTCAGGCTTCAAATGGATCTGCTAATAAGGACATGAAGTCGAACGAGTTAATTCAGAATTCACCTGCTCCTTTTCAGTCATCAAAGACGCCGATGCTTGTGATGGACCCGCCTGAGAGTGGAGGAAGCACCACTGAAGCCAAGGGCTCCATAGAACCGTCACATGTAAATCCAAATGCCGTTCCGATGACCATACGTAAGGAATCCCCTTCGCCACTGAGATCAAAGCCAGAGACACCTCCAAAAAAAGATTTCCGAGCTAATCTAAAAACGCGGCAAGTCTCTGCGGGAAAGGAACCCACCGAAGACGCAGAATTCAAAAACGTCTTTGGTAAACTTAAGCGTACCCAGACACAGAACTACGTGGCACCGGATGAACTCAAGAGTAATATCTTGAGGGGAAAAGCGGGGCTCGCCATGACTGGAGGGCCGAAGAAGACCGAACGCAAGGACGATTTTAAAGAGAGTATACAGAAGCAAAAAGAGGCAATAAAAGCTGGGCTCCCTCCAGGTGTATCTAGGAAAATCAGCGGTAATAGCATTACGAAGGAAGATCCTCCAACGCCGGAAGCTATCCTCAAGAAGAAGGGCTTGACAAGGTCTGATAGTGTTTTGAGTAATGGCAGTGCTGAAGCGAAGAAGACGTCCAGCAAGCCAGAATCTATTGCTAATGTGGAGTGCTTGCATGATAGGCCGCAGCCAATACCACCTGAGACAAAGCCAAACGCACCTGCTCACATTCAGAAAGAGCTAGCTGTAAAAACGAAATTAGGGAATAACTTCAATAGCTCCCTGGCCGGTCTGATCTCGAGGGGACCTTCACCTGTCGGCAGCAGCTTAAAGCCAAGTCAGGTAATGAACCAAGGTGTCTTGTCCGAACCTGGAACATCCACAACAAACAACAACAATGAGGATCCTGCTGATGGACCTCAATTAACTCACATGACCAAAGCCAGGGCAAGAGGACCAAAGCGACGATTACCCAGGTCTGTTACCGAAGATGCTACAGCAGAATCGCCAACCTCTGCAACAAGTTCTGAATTGAAGAAACAATTTTCCGAAAATTCATCTCCAGCAAATCTTTTTATAGCAAAGCCTCAGTTATCCTCCCTTGCTATTGAGAAGTCTAAGACACGAGCTCTTTCCAGCAAATTAAGTAATGGTAATCGCAAAGCGTCTCAGCCCAATACTCCTCGAAAACCATCCACTAGTATTGCATCAGTTGACAAGATTAAGACCATTCCACCATCTTCGCCTAAAGAATCGTTGCCGGTTAACTCGAAACGTTCACCTGTGATAAATCCAAAACCACAAACAATTGTCAACGATAATCAGATCCGCAAACCCTCGGCCCCTACACCTCAACCACTCCCTCCAACACCCGCAACCCCACTGAAGGCCCAAGGACCACAAGTAAGCCCCTCGAGGTCTGTATCAGGTCAGGAAACCCACAGCGATGAAGTCCGAGAAATTGACAGGCCACCTCCTTCTGTTCGTAACGCGGCAGCGACTTGGGATCAGTCGCCGGCTTTGAATTCTCCACGCCCAATCCGTGCAAAGTCGCCGATCAAGCTGCCTACTCGTAGGGACGAGGAAATTGCCTTGGAGAATGCCGGGCTTGCCCGTAAAGAAGCCAAGGCGCCGATTGGCCTTGGAATCCAGACAGCTTGTAAGGAACCTGAAGGGCCAACAATATTGGAACGCAATTTACCCTCGCACCTTCCTATATCACCGAAAAGCCCTCCTCCGCCTGCTATCAAACCTGCATTAATAGCGAACAGAGTGGTTTCCAGCTCTCCATTACCGAAAGCCAAACCCGAGCGCCTTAATTCTCTTGCTCCACAAACCTCGGAAGCAGCATGCTTGTTTGCCGAGTACTTCAATGAGGTTCCTAGCTCTAGTGGCAGAGTCAACATTGATACACAATCTATTCTTGCCTCAAGATCGTCCAGCGCAGGTTCGGATAAGATCAAGACGCTCAGGAAGCAGATTTGGGAAGTTACTGGTGACGGCAAGTCAGTCGTAGTACCTTCGCACCAAGAACACATCCTCTTTGAAGAATGCATGTACATTTGCACTCACGTCTTCGGCAACGCGGCGGGGACAAGAAATACAGAAGTGTATCTCTGGTGCGGTGACGGTGTTCCTACCTCAGCGGCCGAAGACGCTCAATTATTCGCGAAGAAAGTCGCCAAAGACAACAACGGCAAGCTTGTTATTCTCCAGCAAGGAAAAGAAACTGCCAATTTCTTCGAAGCATTGGGCGGTATAGCCATCACGCGTCGTGGATCCAGCAGTCGAGCCGACACACCTTCAAGCGCAGGAGCGACGTACATGCTCTGTGGCCGCCGTCATGTTAGTCAAATTGCCTTTGACGAAGTTGACTTTGACCCACAATGTCTTTGCGCAGGATTCCCCTATATTATCTCCGCACGGTTTGGAAAGCTTTATCTTTGGAAGGGCAGCGGGTCCAGCGCCGATGAACTAGGCTGCGCCAGATTGATAGGCATGGATTTGGGGCTGACGGGAGAGATCGAGGAAATTGACGAAGGAAAGGAACCAAGTGCTTTCTGGGAAGCTTTCCCGGGTGGTAAGCCGAAAGACGGACTGAGCTCGAGCGCCAATCCGAAATCACAGAAGTGGCATCTCAAGCCTTCATGTGAGAAATATATGACTAGGCTGTTCAGCGTAGACCTCGAGACGCCAAGATCGAAATTCGGCTCTGGTTTTTCATGGGCAAGGAGAGGCAGTGCGCCGTCATCGGAGGAAGGGGCTATTCCGACAGCGCAGATAAGGGAGATAAATCCATTCACATGTTCGGATTTGGCGGATGATGGCGTCTTTGTGTTGGATACTTTTTTTGAGATCTATGTGTAAGTCGTCGCATCCCAAGCCCTTTCCTTGGCAAACCCCACGCCGCCTTCTCTTCATACCCACTTACCAACCTTCTTATGTTAATCTCCTCCACAGCATCGCCCCCTCCCCTCACGGCTCCAAATCCGCCCGTTTCCCCACCTTCCGCGCCGCCCTCTTATTCGCACAAGAATACGGCATCCTTTCGGCCTCGCTCGAAGACCGACCGTTTGTACCTATCGGCAGCGTTATCTTCGGAGGCAGATATGCGAGTGGGGTACCCGAGGGGATGAGGAGGGCTTTTAGGAAGTGGGAGGATGGCGGGTTGAACGGGGTAGGCAGGGAGTGTAGGGTTGTGGGCTTGACGGAGTGTTTGGAAGTTGTGAGGCGGTAGAGGGAGGTGGTGACGGTGGCCGGGATCTCTGCGGCAACGGTTTGGTGAGGTTTCAAGAGAGGATGGACGACATGGAGATGAAAGCGGAACCAACCACGGACAGGAAATCCATTTCCCGCATGCAACGGCGTTTGCTCGGCGGAGGCACATTTTCACGACAAAGCATTTCTTGTACATCAGCCACTTCGGCGGGGCGGGAAAGGGGGCGAGCGGGACAGTTGATGGCGATTGTACCATCTAGGCCCGATAGATCTGTTGCCCTTTGTGTAGATACTCTAGAAATACCGGATGAGGTGGAAGTGGAAGTGGAAGTGGAAGTGAAGTGGGAGCGGGGTGTGGTGGTGTGTATGATAGACTAGTGAATTAGAAAGAACGATTGGTTTACTTGAATCAAGTAATTTCGTTGTGCATGACAAGTGTGCTTGAGGTTTGTGTGTGAAAGGGGAGAAGGCAACTTGTTACGCCTTCCTGGCGCGGCGAGGTATGTGATATGTACGAGTACACCATCAGCGGCTTTCACTACATACTCCTTCCGGCAAGCATACAGTAGATGGTTTAAACAAGGGAAAAGATACCCGTACTCGTACACCCCCCTATCACTTACTACTTTTACTCATATGTACACCACCCCGTGGAACTCGAGTAAATATCCCCATTCGGAATCCGCAATTGGCCTCCGTAGGGCCAACGTAGTTGATTAGATAGGAGTATTCCCGGCCCGATGCACGTTCCGGTCCCGTGCACACCCCACTTTACTACTTTCATCTTTCTTCAAAAATCAATTACAAATTCAATATGGCTTCAATTGAGGCAGCGCTTGCAGAT
>JAABUS010001211.1_pt1 | contig 58276 bp, 54 predicted proteins | sample 5560161 | NCBI WGS metagenome assembly JAABUS01 (sample SAMN10711885, study PRJNA513376) | rock metagenome | isolation source: Antarctica rocks | place: Antarctica: Victoria Land, Trio Nunatak nord | collected 2016-01-04
ATACTTATTTAACACGCCCCTGCTGAGAAATCAGCGCAAGTAGGGAAAAGAAAGGGTGCTGAGGCAGAGCTCTTTCATCGTGTCATGTTCTCCAGACCTTTTGATATGCCATTTTTCACATGCACTATCGTTGTATGCAAAAGTCTGGTTCAGTTTTCGGGTTTTAGCGAATTTGGCGGGGAAAACCCACAAATCAGCCTCAAATTTGGTGCAAATAGAGCAAATACCTAGATATCATCCTCACACCTTTAAAACATCCCAAAGCTTCATTTTTGAAGCTATACAAACCTCAGTCTCACACGGAGGCAATTCTGAATTCTATCTACCATGCCTCAAGCTCTTATTCAGAATCTTAGAGACGAGATTCAATTTCATCTAGCTCGTGACGATAGCACAACGTTCATACACAAAGTCACTCATGTTATCAGGCAGCAGATTGATCGTATGCGTAAGAAACATTTTCATTTCAGCGATGTGACGCTTGCGCTTGATACAATTGATAGATCGAAGATTCTGAGTGAATATCATGCTCAGAAGCTTCTTGACTTTCTCAGTCAATGATTCATCATCTATCAGAATGACATGATCTGATTTCTGTACGACGAGTTTGACATTGTCATCAGTCAAAGCACGATCAGCAGACTGCTCAAAGAAGCTAAATACAGCAGAAAGATTGTTTAAAGAATCACTGCTGAATGCAATGAGAAGCTTTGCAGCGAATGAAAACAACGACTTATGAGCTGAACATCTGATCAGCTAGTCTTTCTCGATGAAAGCGTTGCTTGTGAGCGAACAGATAGATTCAATTTTCTCTTCTTCTTTACTTTTTCTAGTCATGTTAATGCTTGCTCATTAACTGATTGAAAGTATGACTGAGTCTTGATTGATTTATTTCTGCACATCATTCAAAGTTTAAAATGATTGAAGAAATGAAGCATTTTATCAGCATTTTTCATTGATGAATACATTGCATGAAAGATGCATCACAACTTTATAACAAAAAAGATTTTTCTGAACTTCATGTGATCATAAATGCTTTTTATATGCAATTCTGAAGAGATAGAATTGCATTCAATGATGATCATGAATAATGCTAAAATTTATTAATCAGCAGAACTCAATGAGTTATGTGAAAGCTTTGAGATGCATCTTGTCAAATTATCATTCTACTTATCTGATTATAATTTCATAAAAAGCTCATTTTCAATGTTGAAAGCTTGAATTAAAAGAAATAATCAGCTTGTTCAATGATATGATGAATTTAATGAGAAATTTGATGAATTTTTAAAAGTAGCAATCAGATCACAAAGAAAGTGAGTTGATGATTCTGAAGTACTTTTTTGTCTGACTGACATAGTTCATATATTCAAATGATATTTAAATATAAATAGATTCATTGTTACGAGCGTATCAAGGCTGAAAAAGGCTGAAGCTCTAATCAATTTGCAAAGTACGCTAGCGAGTACTCTGCGTATTGATTAGAGCTAGTCAGTGTCTCTAGCTCAGATCTGACTCAGTCTCTATTTTCTTTTTTCAACATCTCTTTGTTCAACATCATCTTTCTTTCTACATCACATTCTACTCGTGTCACAAACACATTTTCTTCAGACTTAGCGCAGTCTCTGAATATTACTTAAATAGAAGCTCTTGTACTCATCTTCTTCTGTATTCTTAATATTCAGTTATAGCTATCTCTAAAGATCAAGCACTATTCAACTCTGACTTTCGCTGATTGACTCATCTAGACACGATTCTGACATTATATTAAGAATTCATTAATCACACGATACTGATTTTATTACTCATTCAACATACTCGTACAGACAGAACGAATCTAAAGAAATTCATTTACCTGATGATCAACGCAATCGAAAGACTGAACAACACTAGAGAGTTTGATAGAATCAACGACAAGACTGTTTGAATCGCTAGACAACTTATCACTCACTAAGTACGCAAAGTGTTGAGATCGTGTCTAGAATCTAATCACACTGCAGCGAGATAGTGCGTAGCTGAATAGAATGTTTGATCAATAGAGATAGCTATAACTAGAATATTAAGAATACAGAAGAAATCAAAGAAGAATTTCGAGCTGTATCTATAGTAGAGCAAAACAAAGAGAGCAAAGCAGATTTGCTCAAGTATCGAAAGCGCTAGAATAGAGTGTTGAGGCTAGAAGTTCAACATGAGTCAAAACTTCTAGAGCTTGTTGACTAGAAAACTCTATTCAATCTCGACATACTCGTAACATTATTTTCTTCTCTTTAAAAGTCATGTCTCTATGACTTGTAGTGTAGTTCATAGCACTGACGTAGAGTCTTGATGCCTGTCTTTCTATCAATCTTTCTATTGATTCAAATCAACTCGTCAAATGTCTATTGTAGCAGACTCACTATGTGAAATAGAATGATCATTGAAGCAGGCTCACTAGTTGCATATGAACGCGAGGTAGATCGATTCACTGATAGGTCGAGCGATGAAGATAGATAGATCATTGCATTGACGAAGAGTGTCATTGAAGCAGACTCACTAGTCGACTTGCTCATTGAAGAGATCAACTTTCGACTTGTCATTGTAGCAGACTCACTATTTGCATGTGAACGTAGAATCAGATTCACTGATAGATAAGACGATGAGAATAGATAGATCATTGCATTGACGAAGAGTGTCATTGTAGCAAACTCACTATGAGAACGTCATTTGTAGTAGCAGACTCACTAATTTGATCTGACGACACAGATTGTTTTGACTCGCCTGATTCACAAGCTTGGTTCGAAGCGAAGAGAGAAAGAGATGAGTTGAACAGCTTATTTTCACTCGTCTGCTTCACGAGAATGAGTTGATTCTAGAGCAATTCACGAAGATTCTTTATCGTGATTCTCTTAATCGAGTGAACTGTGCGTACTTAATGAGCGATAGATTCTCTAGCAATTCAAACAGTCTCGTCGTTGATTCTATTGACTCTCTGATGTTGTTCTGTCTTTCGATTGCGTCGATCATCAGATAAAACAAATTTCTTTATACTTGTTTCGTTGTTCATCAAGTAGCTTGAATGAGTAATGAAATTGATATCATGTGATAAACGAATTCTTAATATAATGTTAAGATCATGCCTAGAATCTAATCACACTGCAGCGAGATAGTGCGTAGCTGAATAGAATGTTTGATCAATAAAGATAGCTATAACTAGAATATTAAGAATACAGAAGAAATCAAAGAAAGATTTCAAGCTGTATTTATAGTAGAGCAAAACAAAGAAAGCGAAGCAGATTTGCTTGAGTATCGAAAGCGCTAGAATAGAGTGTTGAGGCTAGAGATTCAACATGAGTCAAAACTTCTAGAGCTTGTTGACTAGAAAATTCTATTCAATTTCGACACACTCGTAATACAAAGTTCACTCAATTAAGAGAATCAACTCATTTTCATGAAACAGACGAGTGAAAATAAGCTGTTCAACTCAATTAAGAGAATTGACGATAAAGAATCTTCGTGAATTGCTTGAGAATCACTCAAAAACTCACAAATCAAAAATATTTCTTTAATCAACAACATTCTTCTTTGAAGATTAAACACTTAATCATACATCTTCATTAATACTGTTGAGCATCATCATTCACTTGATCTTGTTCTTTCTTCAAATTTCATCATGTCAAAACGTTCATTTATCAAAGAACATTTCAAAGAATTTCGAAGTCGCTTTTCTCAAATCTCTGAGACTGATTCATTGAAACTCTTTAGTGCTGAATCATTCATCAATGAAGATGACGAGTCATTCACTGAAACAGTAATATCTTCTGTTTCTATCGAAAACTGAAAGACTCAATGCATGATTCTTGACAGAGAAACAGATCGACTCAACGAGCTGAGTAATCAACGAGACGTCGAAATCAAAGAGTTGAAGACTAAGCTTCAAACTAAAGAAATCACTTCTTCTGATTTCATCTACTCTGAGCGTTCTAGATCTCAGAAAATACCTGATTCTCTCTGATTTACTGATGAAAAGAATTCTACTTGAGAAAACTGATACAACAAAATTCAGAATAAACTAGAGATCAACGTCAATCTCTTTTCAAATGAACGAGTCAAACTGAGCTATGTACATTTCAGATTATTCAATGACGCAGCTGATGTCACTCAATCTAGACGCGAACGTGACTGTGTCAATTTTTATAAGATCATCAATGATCTTTTGAAAGAACTAGCTGAGTTATTCAATGATTCAGATAAGAAAGTCAACTTTCGTAGAAAATACTACAACTTGATTCAAGAATTCAAGAAGTTCAGCGAGTTTTACACTCAGTTTCAACGATTATCTTTCTATCTGAAGTATCACGAAAAGCAACTGATCGTTGATCTGAAAGATAAAATAAACTCTCATCTTCGATTCATTTAAATAAATCAATTAGTTCAATCTGATTCTTTCAAAGAGATTCATTTCTACCTGATTCATTTGAATAATGATCAGCGAGTCATTTGAAAAATCAAGAACAAAGTTAATCTCATCAAACATGTTGATGATCTGTCAAAGATCATCTTTCATAAAGCTGTTGTTACTCAGTCAGTTGATTATTCAAAATCTGATCATTTAAAGTCATGTGACGCGATTTTAACTAGCGTCAAAGAAGCAGATGTTCTAGTCAAAACCTGTTTCATATGTCATAAATCAGATCATAGCTTTAAAGAGTGCTCTGATCAATCTACTAAAATCAATGCAGTGAACAATGAATACGATCATTTCAAATTCAATTTTGATTCGAATTTTGATTCAAAAAACTAGTTATCTCTTCAAAAGTTATTAAAGAAATAAAGATTATATCTTTGTGCAAACTAGACAAAATTTTATCAGAAGAGAATTACTTTGAAAAGTTGTTTCTAATTGATGTTTTTCTCAACTCTCAGAATTGATCTTTTAGTCTTTGTTCTCTGATAGACAGTGATTCAGTCACTCATACGCTCATACACGCTAATCTAGTCAATAAAGTATGCAAGAAACTAGAAATTTAATCTATATCACTGACAAAAGAGAAGTTAATAAAAGACTATGATGAGAAGATATCTAAGAAGATCATCATTCATAAAATTCTACTCAATCTCATCATTGAAAGTCATAAGAAATTGACTGTATCAATGCTGATAGCTGATATCAATCATCATGAAATCATATTGAGTAAGCTCTGAATGAACAAAAACGAAATATTATTGAATATGCAAAACGACGTCATTGTTTTTTCAAATTAATTAAATACTTCTATTTCAATTTTTTTGATTTCTCTCAATTCAAAGCACTCAAGTTGATCATGATCAACTTCGCTCTCTTCTATCATTCAAACTAAGACTTCTATTATGCTCAAACAATCTGTTTCAACTACAACTAAGAAAGAATCATTCTTGATTCAAAGCATAGATGCAGCTTTGTTCAAAACTCTACTGAATTGATCAAAGAAGAATCAGACTGAAATCTTTGTTCTATTCATGACTGATATTGATAAAGAAATCACGTACAATACTCAGTGCAATTTGAACGTTTTAAACGACTCTGCAATCAATAAAATAACTCAGAATTTGAAAGATATTAAAGTCAAGCTGTCATCAGAATATCATGAGTTTCTAAATGTTTTTGATCGAGCTCAATTGAATAAACTACTCTCTCATCGCTTCTATGATCATAAAATCGAGCTCATCAGTGATTCAACACTTTCTTACTGTTGAGTCTATTGAATGTTCTCTGTTAAACTTCTGAAAGTAAAGAAGTACTTAAATTAGAATCTGTCAAAGAAATTCATCACTTTTAGTCAGATCTTCTATTTCTTTCTCGTTCTATTCATTCTTAAAGCAAATGAAGATCTTCGATTCTGCGTAAACTATCAAAAGCTAAATGTCATTTTCAAAAGAAATAGATATTCTCTATCGTTGATAGACGAGATCATTGATAAAATAGTGAGTTGCAAGCATTTAACTAGATTGAACATCATATCAGTGTTCAACAAACTTTAAATGCATCTTGATAACGAGAATTACATCACTTTTATCACTACTTTAAAAGCATATAAATACAAGATGCTATCATTTGAACTGATTAATGAATCGATCTTCTTTCAGCAATATATGAATGATGTTTTATGAAACTTTCTGAACGACTTTTGTCAAGTCTATCTAGATGACATTCTCATCTATAGCAAAATGAGAAAGAAACATAGAAATCACGTCAAACTAATATTGAGTCGACTACGTGAAGCTGAACTGCAGATGAATATTCGAAAGTGCAAATTTAATGTAGAAGAGACTGTCTTTCTAAGAATCATCGTATCAGAACTAGATCTTCATATGAATTTCAGCAAAGTGACAGTCATAGTCAGCTGAATCACTTCAATCAATCTAAAAGAAATTCAGAGCTTTGTGAGATTTGTTAACTTCTATCGTCGTTTTATTAAGAACTTCTCGAAGCTAGTCAAATCATTCACTCAGCTGACTAGAAAAAACACGTCTTTTGTTTGAAACAAGATCTGTGTTCAAGTCTTTGACAATTTAAAGAAACAAATCAGCTCGATCTCAGTACTTCGTCACTTTGATCTCAAACGACAAGCTATTCTGAAGATCGATGCTTCAAACTATGTAAAAGATGAAATACTATCTCAGTATGATGACGAGAAAGTTCTTCATTCGATGATCTTCTACAGTAAAAGCATGATTCTCGCTGAAATCAATTATCACATCTATGACAAGAATTTACTAGTCATTATTTGATGCTTCGAACATTGATGACTCAAGCTGAAGTGCATTGAACTACTCATTCAGATATTCATTGATCATCAAGCTTTGAAGATCTTCATGAAAAATAAACAGTTGAGTCGATGACAAGTCAACTATCTGAACATTCTGTCGAAGTTCAACTTTCAGATCATCTTTAAATCAGACAAAATGAATACTAAAGTTGATGCTTTAATTCAAATGTCTCTAGTGAACGTTTCTGAATCAGCTCAATGACTTGAAGATTGTTTTCAGACTATTCTGATTCTCAATAAAGTCAATGTTCTATTCATTGAATTGAAAGCAAATCTTTATCAGCGAGTATGTATGATCAATCAAATGAATGAGCTCTGCGATGAATATAAACAAGCTATGAACGAGAATAAGCTCAAATTTCATATCACTAAATTGAAGAACTGCGAAATCATTGACAGCATTCTCTTTAGAAAAGACTTACTGTGAGTTCTTGAGAATATGCATACGAAACTGCTACAGAAAATTCATGATCAGTTCTTAATCTTTCATCTCAACAATAGACGAACTATTGATCTAATTCAACGATTCTACTATTGATCAAATCATCAAGTCACAGTCAGACAGTACATTTGAAACTGTCATGTCTGTCAGCGAAGCAAAGTCTCTAGAAATAGCATCAATGAACTTCATCATTCTCTACTTATTTCACAAGAACGCTGAAAAGATATAGCTATGAACTTCATTACTGAGCTATTTCTATCAGAAGACTATAACGTCATTTGCACAATCATATGTTGTCTCATCAAAGAACGTCACTATGTTTTCTGTCATTGAAAAGACAATGACATTTCAGTTGAAGAAACGATTTGAATCATGCTATGAAACGTTTATTGACTGCATGATCTACTCAGTTCTATTGTTTTGAACAGAGATTCTTAATTCATATCGACTATGTAAAAAAGTCTTTGCAAGCGACTGAGAATTACAGCTAGTCTATTCACAGTCTATCATTCAAAGATCGACAATCAGACGAAACGAGTCAATCAAGACGTTGAACGCGAACTTAGAATCTACTGCAATTACATGCAGAATGACTGAGTCAAATGAATATCTATGATGAAATTCAGCGACAATTTCAATATCTTCTTGATCATCTCAATGATTTCTTTTTACTTCAATAAAGATTTTCATTCTCGAATGAGTTTCAATTCAGATACGACTGACTATGAAATCACTCGTGAACGACTGAAAGCTAGAAAAGCAGATGATATTGTCATTTGAATGAAAGAGTTACTGAGCTTCGATCATCAACAATTGAAAAAGATGAAGCTGATCATTGAAGCACAGATCAATAAACATAGATGAGACATCATCTATGAAGTAAAGAACTGAGTTTGACTATTCTTCAGAAACGTCAAAATTATGAGATCATGCAAAGATTTGAAAGACAAACAACTAGAATCATATCAGATCATTGTCAAAGCGAAGATCTTCTATCATTTTCATCTATCAGTCAGCATAAAGCATTTGCATTCTGTTACGAAGCGTGTTGACATTGAATAAAGTCTAGTCAATAGACTCTAGAAATTTTGATATGTGAACAAGAAACAGTGATGTTTCAAATCGAAATATGCTGAAACATTTCATCTATTTGAGTTCTAGCAAATCGACTACTTCGTTTCTTTGTTCGCTCTACTATAGATACAGCTCGAAACTGTCTTCTTTCTTCTGTATTCTTAGTTTTCTAGTTATAGCTATCTCTATTGATCAAACATTCTATTCAGCTACGCACTATCTCGCTGCAGTGTGATTAGATTCTAGGCACAATCTCAACATTAAACTAAGAATTCGTTTATCACACAATATTGATTTCATTACTCATTCAAGCTACTCGACGAACAACGAAACGAGTATAAAGAAATTTGTTTTATCTGATGATCAACGCAATCGAAAGACAGAACAACATCAGAGAGTCAATAGAATCAACGACGAGACTGTTTGAATTGCTAGAGAATCTATCGCTCATTAAGTACGCACAGTTCACTCGATTAAGAGAATCACGATAAAGAATCTTCGTGAATTGCTCTAGAATCAACTCATTCTCGTGAAGCAGACGAGTGAAAATAAGCTGTTCAACTCATTTCTTTTTCTCTTCGTCTCGAATCAAGCTCGTGAATCAGGCGAGTCAAAACAATCTGTGTCGTCAGATCAAATTAGTGAGTCTGCTACTACAAATGACGTTCTCATAGTGAGTCTGCTACAATGACACTCTTCGTCAATGCAATGATCTATCTACTCACATCGCTCTACCTAACAGTGAATCGATCTACCTCGTGTTTCTGTGTCAACTAGTGAGCCTGCTTCAATGACACGATCAGAATCAATCTCTTTAATGAGCTAGTCGATTCTCTTCTAGTGAGTCTGCTACAAAAACGCTGTCAATGCGATGATCTATCTACTCACATCGCTCTATTTATCAGTGAATCGATCTACCTCGTGTTTCTACGTCAAATAGTAAGTCTGCTACAATGATCATTCTTTCTCTCTCATAGTGAGTCTGCTACAATAGACATTTCGATGATCTGAAAGATCAATAGAAAGATTGATAGAAAGGCGAGCGTCGAGCTCTACGTCAATGCTATGAACTACATTACAAGTCATAGAAACATGACTTTTAAAAAGAAGAAAGTAATGTTACGAAGCGTGTCGACATTGAATAGAGTCTAGTCAATAGACTCTAGAAATTTCGATATGTGAACAAGAAACAGCGATGTTTCGAATCGAAATATGCTGAAACATTTCATCTATTTGAGCTTTAGCAAATCGACTACTTCGTCTCTTTGTTCGCTCTACTATAGATACAGCTCGAAACTGTCTTCTTTCTTCTGTATTCTTAGTTTTCTAGTTATAGCTATCTCTATTGATCAAACATTCTATTCAGCTACGCACTATCTCGCTGCAATGTGATTAAATTCTAGGCACGATCTCAACACATTTGATGTTCAACTCGAAGCTACTGCAATTGTATTCAGAAGATTCTCTATCAGAACAGCATACAAAATCTCTCAGACTCATCATTATTAATGAAGATAATAATGAACATTGAAAGATAGATGACATTCTGAACTTCAGACACTATCGAGATCAAATACAGTACAAGATCAAATGAAAAGATCTAGATAGAAACGATGAATGATACTATGTCGATAAAGAAGAATTTGATGACTTCAAGAAAGTTTTGAACGAATTTCATGTGCTATACTCAAGAAAGTCACGCTAGTATCGAAATAACTCAATAAGAAAGCAAGCAAACGAGCTACATTCATGCAAACATGAATTTTCAAAGAAAGAAGTAATGTTACGAGCGTATCAAGACTGAAAAAGGCTGAAGCTTTAATTAATTCGCAAAGTACATTAGCGAGTACTCTGCGTATTAATTAGAGCTAGTCAGTGTCTGTAGCTCAGATCTGACTTAGTCTTTATTTTCTTTTCTCAACATCTTTTTGTTCAACATCATCTTTCTTTCTACATCACATTCTACTCGTGTCACAAACACATTTTCTTTGAACTTAGCGCAGTCTCTGAATATTACTTAAATAGAAACTTTTATACTCATCTTCTTCTGTATTCTTAATATTCAGTTATAGCTATTTCTAAAGATCAAGCACTATTCAATTCTGACTTTCGCTGATGAACTCATCTAGACACGATTCTGACATTCATTATAATTAAGCTCATCATGCTTCTTCACTATCTTTGAATAATCATTTAAAGTCTTCTTCATCTTCTTCATTTTTTTCATCTTCTTTAAACTTTCATCTTCAATTGATATTCGTAAGACTGAGATCTTGACTTGAGACTTTAAAACAGATCTTCAAGCTTAAGAATTATATAAATGACTTCATGTTTGCATTATCAAAGTACAAGCTTGCTGAACTGATGTAAAAAATGTAAAATGTGCTGTCAATGTATTTTTTATCATTGATTTGAATGACAATTTGTCATCTGAATCAGAATCTTTAAAGCGAGCATACTTGCTGACATTATGAGTCAGCTGTATATCAATGTCAGCAAATATGTTTAAGTTCTTTCAATGACTTTCATCATGCTCTTTTCAGCTTTATATTGTTTGTAGATTGTAATATCAAGCATTCAGCTCATTAAAAATGTGTCAAAAAGAACATGTTTAAGTGTTATTAATTCTGAAAACATATCAGAAAATATAATCATGAAAATCATTGTTTTGAACAAAACTGCTAGAATGAACAGACAATGTATATTGATGTCAATCGAGCATAAAAGAAGTTTCAATCTTCTCAAGCATCTTCAGTTTATTACAACTATTTATTTGCTTTTGTTGATTCTTTCTCTTTTGTTTAATTCTTCACTTTTCAATCTTTCTTTCTTCTTCAACTGTTGCTCTTTATATTATTTGCAGCATCAATACGTCTGTTATGCTGATTGATTCACTCATGATCTGCAATAATTGTATAAAAGTAGATGATGATGTAATGATTAAAGAAGATGTTGAGAAAGTGTTAAAAGTCAGCATAAAGCGAGTCAATATGAATGTCATTTAACTAGAAGATAAATGCTAAGAAAAAAAGATAGTTACAGAAAAGAAGCTGATTATATATATGTGTTTCTCAGTTGACGCTAGACTCAATAAAGACTAGTCAAGATGACGAAGCGAGAATAAATCTGACAAGACTAGAAGACTGAGTCTGACAAGACTAGAATCATGACATTACTTTCTTTCTTCAACAATTCATGTTCACATGAATGTATTTTCTGCTCAACTTAATTGCTTGATTGAATTGTTGATTAGTGTAATTTGTTCGAGTATCAAATATAAAAATCATCAACAATCTTCTGAGTGTTCATAAATTCATCATCATCAGCGTTGTATCAATTGAGATCATTGTCATAGTCATTTCATTTGACTTTATACTGAAGTCATCTTCAATATCAACGAGAATTCAATATATCATTGATTTTTCACTCGTCTTCATCGTTTATCACTATTGAATCTGAGAATTTATTCTTCTGATCAAGTAAGAAATCGTTGACGACAGAGCAAAGCAGATCAGAATGAAATACATCATGAACATGCATAGACTCTGATAATTTCAGTTTATATGAAGAGTCAACAAGATTTAAATTGATGAAAGAATCAAGCATTTTGTCATTTAGCTTTTTGAAAGATCTCGCTGTAACGATGTTTCTTTCATTCAGAAACATTTTTGCTTCAATCTTGTAATCAATTTCTTTTTTATGCTTATTGATTTATTTCATCATTTGTTCTCATGTTTTGACTAGCGACTCGTGAGCAAACTTCAGTGTTTTGTTCATATGTTCACATATATTCTCAACTTTAGTCATCTGCAAGCGTTCACAAGAACTTTTATATTCAATGACATTGAATTCAAAGCTCATACAAGAATGAAAGTCTTTGTTTAGAAAGAAAGAGATTGAGAAGATGACTGAGAACAGAGTATTATTGTTAATGAACTCAATCATGAGTAGTAGCTTAGCTCAGTTATTCTGCATGTACAAACAGAAGAATCAAAGATATCTTTCAACATTCTGATTGACTTGTTCACTTTGATCATCAATTTGAAAGTGATAGACTGTGAAGAGTCAAAGATTAATGTTTAGTCTTTTGCAAAGCGACTTTCATAGAATGAAGATAAATTGAGAGTCTCGATTTGAAACAATGAAATCGAGTAAATCATGTATTCAATATATTCATTGAAGCATTAGCTCAGCTGTTTTTTCTGCTGTGACTTTCTCGTCATCAATGAAGCAAGAAATATAATGTTGTTTCTTTGTTAATTTACATATCACTGTTAGTATGATGTTTTTATCTTTCAAAAAAGATAAGTTGATGATAAAATTTATGACTATGTTCTTTCATTGCTGTTTGAGTATGAATAAAGAATGTAGTAGTTTATTGAATTTATCTTGAGAAGTCTTTGATCGCTGATAAATGTAGCAGTTTTGAATATATTGATTTATTGTCTTTTGCATTAAAGATCAATAGTAGTATCTTCTTATGATTTTCATCGTTCTGAGAATTTTAAGATGATCAATAAAAGATTGATCATGAACTTCTTGAATTAGCTTCATTTGAAGATGTTCATTGAAGAAAACTTATAAAAGATCATTTCAATATAGTATTTTATTTTGAACTTGACAATCTCTTAATTTAATATCTTTGTATTGAGCTTCATCTTTTAATATGACTTCACGAAGTAGAATATAATTCTTGTTGATTTTGTTAGCTTCTAGAATCAATCAATAAATTGATTCATCATTCTCTTTCTCTTCTAGATCAACAATTTTCATTCGATTCAATGTGAGAATCATAGTTTGCTGATAGTGACATCATTCATTCTCAAGACTTCTAGAAACTGAATCAACTTGACAAGTCAATGCATCAACTTTGATGTTTTGTTTATCTGAGCAATACATGATTTTGAAGTTGAAGTTAATGAGCTTTTGTATTCAGCGCATTTAACGTCTACTTAACTCTTTATCTTTCATTAATGATGTTAAAGCTTGATGATCAGTGAACATCTTGATGAATAGCTCAGTCAATTTTAGCTCAGATCATCAATGCTTGAAGACATAAATAATTGCTAGTAGTTTCTTGTCATAGATCTTGTAATTGCACTCAGCGAGACTCAGATTCTTGCTGTAGTAAATCATTGAATGCAATGTTTCTTCATCATTATACTGAGAAAGTATGTCATCATTGACGTAGTCAAATGAGTCTGTTTCAAGAATAGTCTTTCTATTCTGATCAAAATGACGAAGAATAAAGACTTCAATCATTTGTTTCTTCATATGATCAAAGATCATTTGACAAGCTTGATCTCATTTAAATATCATCTTTTTTTGAGTGAGTTGAATCATTGATTGAACAATTTTCGAGAAGTTCTTTATAAAGCGACGATAGAAATTGCAGAAGTCAATAAAGAACTGCATCTGAGTAAGATTTGTAGAAGTAAATCATTCAACAACTGCTTGTATCTTTCAAGAGTTCATCTTCAGTCTCTCAATGAATAGCAATAGTTCTAAAAAGCTGATTTCTTGAACATGAAACTTGCATTTGTTTATATTCATCTGTAAATCGATTTCTCGTAGTCTATGTAAAACTAGTCGTACGTGTTTCTTATGTTTCTTCAATGTTTTGCTGTAGATGATAATGTCATCTAGATAGATCTGACAAAACTGATGTAGATAATCAAACAGCACGTCGTTTATATAATGTTGATAGAAAGTCAAATTGTTGATTAATTCAAAAGACATCACGTGATATTTGTAGAAGTCAAAAGAGATAATAAAGATAGTCAAATCTTCGCTTTTTGAATGCATGCGTAGTTTGTTGAAGATGACTATTATATTTAATCAAGTTAGATACTTGCTATCTTGAATACAAGCGAGAGTTTCGTCTATTAAGAATAGAGAGTAGCGATCTCGTTTAATCAAAGCATTGAGCTTTCTATAATTGATGTAGAAACGCAGACTATCATCTTTCTTTTTGATGAATAGTATGAATGAAGCATATGAAGTCAAGCTAAAAGATATAAAGTTCTTATTCAGATGTTCAATCAGATAATTCTTCATCTTTTGAAGCTTGTAGTCAGACATATGATAAAGACAACTTCAAGAAGATGTTTTCTCATCTGTTAACTCAATTTTGTGATCATAGAGATGATGAGAGAATAGTTGATCAGTCATCGCTCAATCAAACATGTCTAGATAGTCATGATATTTCAAAGAAAGCTTAGCTTTGACTTCTTTCAAGATTTTTTCATGTGAAAGCTCTTGTAGATTTACATCTTCGAGTTTATTTCTAGCTGTTTTTAGAAGTCGATCGATTTTCGTAATGATGATCATGAAAGTAGTCACATTCAATTATTTGACTAGTGATTTATATGCTGCAGTCTCTATCATTGCTATGTTCATTGAATCAAAAGACGAAGCGAAGTTGATTGAATTAAATAATTTCATGATTTTACTGAATGAAGATGACTTCTTGCTGAGTTAAGTGACAACAGAAGAAATAAATCTCTTTAGTATTTAAGTAGAGATTGAACTTTTCTGTTCTATCAAGATTTTCTTGATGACAGAAAGAAAGACTGAGCTAGCATCAATATAAATCTTTGAATCAGAAAATTGAAGATGATTATTTCTCATATTAATCATTATCTCAATCTTATTCATTCATGTTTTTTCAAGAATCATTTAATGCTGACTCAATCAAGTAATCAGCATAGAAACGAAACGTTTTATATAATCTTGAACAGTCAGATTCAAATAAATTGCATGAGTAATGAGCTGTTTTGCATAATAATCATCGAATTCTCTTATTGACTTGAGCTTGATTAAAGATAACAATTCAATTTGCAAATGATTACAAACATTCTGCGCGATTAATTCATCAATGAACAAATAGTCAGCTGCTTCAATGTCAATCAATGACTTTAATGAGTAATTAATTTCATCGCTAAATAGTACACATTTAATAGTCAAAGATTTCAAAGCAAAGAAGTCATTTAAGCTGCTCATTGTTGAAGAAATTAACACATCTTTCATCACGTCTTTGATGAAAGTCACTAGTTTTTTGTCTCATTCTTTGATTTCTCTGTAAATAATTTCTTCTCTTCTTTTAACATGATGATCTCATTAAGACAAGAGATGAATGCACAAGATGTTGAAGTACTAGTCTTCAGCTGAAAGCAGTTTTTTGAAAGATAACTCAATACTTTGCAGTTGAAGCAGATGATTGACATTCTTGATCATTCAGATTCAAGAATGAAAAAAGTAGTGAATTGAACATAACTAGTAGTTGAGACTGAAGCTGATGTTGACGAAGAAACAAAACATTTTTTCAAAGCTGCTATCAATTTGACTGTTCATTACTCATCACGTAGCTGATAATTGACTTGTTGTTTGTTATTCACATCTTGAAGAAAGATCTTGAACTTATCAAGTAAGCTAAACTTTATAAGACAAATTGACAATGCATTCTGAAGACAATTGTTGATTTTATTCTGAATGTTGTTCATCAGAGTGACATCATTGTAGTTCAGAAAGCTGAATATTCTAGTGAATTCTGAATAGAAAGAGCTGAAGAGCTTGTTAAGCTGCTTCAGAACAATGTATTTGCAATGATACTTTCAAATCAAATTCTGATCTTCGTAAATTTCTTTCAGATGTTTCAGTAACTTTGATAGTGATTGATAAAGTGAGAAAGCATCAACATGATGCTTTGCATAAATTTGCTGATCAGCATCGTCTTTTAGTCTGAAAATCACATAAACAATACAAATCTTTTCAATAGAATAATAATTTACGTTGACATCGAGCTTGTCAGTTATTTTGATGTTTCATGTCTTTCAAATAAAATCATCTGTTTCAATGAAGATGAGTGAATTCAAAAGCTTGATGAACTTGTGATGATTATTTTCATTTTTGTTATCAAATAAAGTAGAAGATTCTCGTTGAGAGTAAGCTTCTTTCTGATTGACTCATTGTTCAGCTGACTGAGTATCTTGATGAGACATAAATTGATCAGCTTGACGTTGTTTCGCTCTGAAGTTCAATTACTCACTTTGTAATTGATTGATCTTTTTCTTTAACTCATCATTTTTATTGAAAGTAACTTCTAGTTGTTTCGCTCTCTTTTTATGATCATCTTGTATGAGAAGTCAGTTGTCAGAATTCAAATTTATGAAAGTCAGAGTTTTTCAAAGAATAAAGAATAAACACAAGAACTATTCTTCAATGCTATCATTGAACTCTCAAATGAGAATCTGAGTCTATGAGAATTAAGACACTGAGTCTATGAGAAACTCTACTGTCGATTCTCAGAGACATTGAGTCTACGAGAATCTTTATCATTAATTCTCAGAGACTTTGAGTCTACAAGAATTCAAGTCACATACAAATCTTGACATTTCATTGATGATAAGAATTCAAGTCATATATAATCTTCAAGAGACTTTGCATGAGTTGCATGTAATCTTGCTGATCTCATCAACAATGCTTGAACTTAGTCTTCTGAATATATAGAGAAGAATTCACTTCTGTATTTCATAGTCTAGTGTTAACTTTTTATATGAATAGATATTACTAAGCTACTATCAAATTTGATCATATTATCTACGCGCATATTCTCTAGTGTGACTGTGCATTTCTCAAGCTACTTACAATTTTAACACTTTACTCTATTGCAGAGATGATAGTTCATATGATCAAAAAAAAAAAACTCGTTGACTTAAACAGCAATTCTTCAAATATGACATTCAATCTTCATAGCAAATCTTAATCTCTTTTCATTCTCAAGACTTCTGCGTCTTTGACTCAAATGATTATCAACATTGACATTATAAACGTACTCTTCAAGCATCATGATCAAGATACAATCTTTCTTGTGTCGTGATCTCATTTCTTGAAAGCAATATTCACATGTCTTTCAAGAGCATTGTCTCGTCTACTCTCATCATCTTCACAGAGTTTGCACACGCTTTGCTTGATTAAACTTCTTATGACAATAAAAAGAAGTTTTAATTGAATTCAATAAAGAGTCTTGTGCAGCATCAAGCGATCATCATCGACATCATAACTTCATTGACTCAATCATCTTTCAATTTTGCAAGCATTAGTTTGAAGAATTTATTAAAGACTTGTCATCATGCAGCATTGAATGAAAACATCAGAAGCATTCGCGTCGATGTAGAAAGAGAAGAAAGACAGTGCACATTGCTTCAGACAAGAATGAAAGTCGTTGAGCATGAATTTTCATTCATCACTCTTGATGAAATTCAAAGCATTATTGATGATGTGAAAATTTTGCAAAGACAACAGAATTATTTGAAGATGTGTGCTCAACGCAAGACGTTGTTCATTGAAAACATCATTTTGCTAGAAGATCTGAATTAAGTATTTTGCACATCAAACTTTGATTACTTTTTAACATGACAAAGTTGTGCATTTGATTGCTTTGAATCAAAGTTTTGCAAAAGAATCATTGCTAGAGTCATAAAAAGTTCTTTCATCAATGATGATCTCTTTAAAAAGAGAATGATCATCTCTAAGATCATCTCTTCAAATAAGTTCTCAAAAGAGAAGAAGTTTAAGTTCATCATCAATGAGAATCTGAAGTTGTTTCTCAGAAAACTAAAGTTAAACTTCATCAAGATGAACTACATCAAAGACGATGATAAGCTTGATTACGTTATGAAATACATAAAGATCACAGCGATGCACTATCTTCAACAGATTGAGAAGACTGTCAAGAAGAGAGATTGTAGAATCACATAAGCAAAGTTTCTCAAGACTTTTCAGCAATGCTTGCTTGATGCAAAGTTACTTCAGAATCAAGTAAATGATTTATGAAATGTCATTATAAAAAGAAGCGATCAAACATGCATGTTGTTCTTTCTGAAACTCAACAAGACACATTTTCAAAATCATGTTGAAGTCATGAAATCTGAGAAAGTGCTATTGTTCAGATTTCTGAGTGAGCTACTCTCTTCAAACAAGATCAAGCTAATCATACTAACTTTCGCTCAACGAAGCAAGATGTTCTGTCGAGAATTGATGAAGTACATTGACATGCAACATGCTTCAAACTATGTTCAGCAGAGTCAACAGTTGAAAACAAATTCATCTTTCAAGAATCAATCATACAAGAAGAACTTGCAGAGTTTTTTGCAAAGAATCAATAGTCAAGAAAAAGAAGAATACTTTGATGATCAACAAAAGCAATGAGAATCAGAACTGAGAAAAACAGTCTTTCAAAAGAAAAAATATTGCAGAGTCAGCGAGAAAGCGTGCATCAGATGTGAATCTAAAGATCATGCAGAGTTGAATTATTTAAACTCATGATTCATCTTTTTAGAAACTTTTTTCTCTGAAGCTTCTTTTGCTTTTAACAACATCTTCATTGTTAATGTCTTGAAAAAAAACTTAGCTTGATAAATCTCTTTCATCTATTGATCGCTCAAGAGAAGAAAGCAACTGAAGAATACAAAACTCAATGAATCAATTCAATCAGTTAACTGTCTGTCAAACTGAATGCATTGACAATGTTAAAGAACTTAAACTCAGTTACAACATCATTCATTCTTGTAGTCAAGATCAAGTCAGAATGTCTTGATCTTTTTAAAACTTAAGTCATGATAAACACTGATTGTATGCTAAACGTAATTCATCATAGTCTCGTGAAATGTTTAAATAAGATTGAGAATATTCATTCTTGAAAGTTCACAAGAGTTTTCTTCAACGATAAATCAATGCAACTACATGAAACAATACTGCTTGATCTGAACATTCAGAACTTCAATGAAAGCAATTTATGCATTTTGAAAATCTTTATCATTGTTGAATATATTTCAAAGAATCTCATGTTAAATCTTTCATTCTTTGAGAAGCATAATCTCATTCACGAGTTTGTACATTAATACTTATGCTGAAGAATCTTGTATGTTCAGAATGAAAGAAAGAGACTATCTCATTGAAGAACAGTTTCAAAATTATCTTATGTGATGTTTAATGAAGCAAGACTTGCATCAAGTCTTTTTGCATGCAATATTCATCAATCTAGTTTTGCAAGAAAAGTCACTCTCAAGTCTTTTCATTAATGTAATTATCAGAAGAAACGAGAAGTCTTAAGCGCTCAATTGACTCAAAATCTTGAGCAACAGAGCATCACAATACACATTCAATCACTTCTAAATGCTTTGTACGACTCTTTGAGTTTCTCAGTGACAGAAGAAAACTTTCGACTTACACAGATTGAGAATATGATAGTCGATCAATTCTTAAATGTTTCAAAAGAATTTGCGAATTTCGCGAATCTTTTCACTCAAAAAGTCAAAGTTTTTTCAACTTATGAATCTCATAATCACGTTATTTGCATCGAGAAGAGTCGTATTGCTCTCTGAGACTCTTTGTACAATCTTTTCGCAGTTGAACTCATTGCACAAAAGATGTATATTGAGAAACAGCTTCAAGCAGACATGATATGATACTTCATCTCTTCAGCTGAAACGCTCATGCTCTTTACATCTAAAAAAGATGAAATGCTGTGATCGTACGTTGATTATTAAGAACTCAATGCAATCATTCTTAAGAATAAATGTTTTCTTTTGCTGATCAATGAAGCTCTTGATCATCTTGCAGATGTCAAGTGATTTATCAAGCTTGACATCAAGAACGCGTTCAACAAACTTTGCATATAAGAAGAAGATGAATGAAAGATAACATTTTGTATGAGATTTGATTTATACAAGTATCTTGTGATGCTCTTTGATCTCATTAATGCATCAACTTTCTTTCAGATCTATATGAATCAGACTCTGTTTGAATCTCTTGACATCATTTATCTCATCTATTTGAATGACATTCTGATATTCAGTGAAACTTGCAAGAAACATGTTCATCATGTACAATAAATTCTTGACAAACTGCAGATTTTAAAACTCTACATCAAGCTCTTCAAATGCAAATTCTTCAAGAAAGAGTTATTCTTTCTAGAATATAAAATAGAAAAAAGAGAAATTTCAATGAAGAAAAATTAAGTGCAAATCATTCAAGATTGATCACAATCAAGAATGATGAAAAAGATTTAAACATTTCTCAACTTTGTCAACTTTTATTGTTGATTCATAAAGAACTATTCAAGAATAACATCATTCTTGATCAATCATCTCAAAACAAGTCTCTTTTCTAACGTCAAAAAAAGATGAATTTTCAAAGAATAAATGAAGTGAATTGAACTCATCAACAGTGCTCAAAATGCTTTTTAGAAGTTGAAAGTCATCTTTGCTTAAAATATTGTTCTTCAGCACTTCAATTTTGCAAAAGTCATAAGATTGAAGATGAACATCTTTGAATTTACAAAGAAAATGATGATGTCTCAATAAATAGATATCACACTCAAGAATCTACACTGACATTCAGTAATTATCTGATCGAGAAAGTGACAATCGATTGAACGAAACTATGATGCACATGATCAGAAAATGCTGATGATCATTAAAAGCATGAATCATTAAAGACATTATTTAAAAGAGACTTGACATGAAATAAAAATAATTAATGATCATGCAAATCTTTGACACTTCATAACAACAATCAAGCTCTTTCACAGACAGATGAAGTGAATCAACAGATTTACTGCATACAACTTCAAGATCTTTTATTAAAAGAGAGTAAGCAATTCTGTCAATGATTCATCAAGAAAATTCAACTATGAGAAAAATATCGATGCAGATAAAAGAGAGTTCACTTGTGATTTAGCATATATGAGAGAACTCTTGAAGAATTTCTTGAGTCAGTCAGCATCAACGCTCATTATCTTCACTTGACAGTTCAAGACTCTGAGCATCAGAAATCATGAGAAAATAGTCATCAGATCATTTGAAAAGATCATCAATTTATCAGCATTTGTAAAGAGAATCAGAGAAGTTTCTCAAACTTTGAAGAAATTCTCAACTGCTGACAAGAAGTCTCAATGATGATTTCAAAACATCATTATTTCTCATCAGAAGAACATTTGTCTTCACAAGAACATTAAATTAAGATTTACTACTGTCATTGAAACTTGAAAAGATGTCGACTCTTGCAAGAACATTGAGTCAAAGTTTACTACTGTTGCTGAAACTAGAAGAGATGTCTGTTTTTGCAAAAACATTGAGTCAACGTTTATTACTGTTGCTGAAACTAAAAAAGATGTTTGCTTTTGCAAAAACATTGAATTAATGTTTATCATTATTGCTGAGATTAAGAGAAACATCATTCAAATGAAATGAAAACGCAGAAGAATAAATTCTTCTGTTGAAGAAAGCAAATATTTAATCATGAATCAGAGCAAAGATTCAATCACATGTTGTTCTGTTAAAGAGAGTGAATGTTTGATCATGAGTCAGAGCGAGAATTCAACTATGTGTTGTTTCGCTGACAAAAGCAAATGTTTGATTATGAATCAGAGCAGAGTTTTGACTATGCATCATTCTGTTAAGAAGAGCGAATGTTTTATCATGAGTCAGAGCAGAGTTTCAACTATGCATCATTCTGTTAAGAAGAGTGAATGTTTGATCATGAGTCAAAGCAGAGATTCAACTATACGTTGTTCTGTCGAGAAAAGCGAATGTTTGATCATGAATCAGAGCAGAGTTTCAATCATGTATCATTCTGCTGAGAAAAGCGAATGTTTAATCATGAATCAGAACAGAGATTCAACTATGCATCGTTTTGCTGAAGAAATGAAGAAAGCTTTATTCACAAGAAAGAAAGTAAATGCATTAAAGAATTGCTTCATTGCAATTCAGAATGATTCAGATGAGACAGATGACACAGTCTTAAAGTCTATGAAAATTCATAAATGCTTTAATTCATCAATACAAAATGATGTTTTGATCTCAAGCTTTGTCAACTTTGCAAGTTACTCTTTTGAGAGTCTGACTTGACTGATCTGCAAACAGCAAAAAACAAATCATCTCATCATCACAGTATGAGAATTAATGAAAAAGAAAAACTCAAGCACACAGAATACTGAAATTGACTTCAGCGTCTTCATGATCAACTGATCGAAGAAAATCACAGATGACATCATGATATTTCAAGAATTCATTTATGTCTTTGCACAAAATGAATTTAGAGCAGAGATTATGAAATAACATCATGACAGCTTTCTTGCAGAACATCTCGATTCTTGACGATGTTTAAAGCTTGTTCAATGAATCTTCAACTGATCATTTATAAATAAGAACATTAAGAAATACTGCAGAATTTGTAAATCATGTCAGCAACATAAAACATTACATCACAGAATTTGAGAACTTCTGAATAGTTTGCTTGTTTCTTGAAGAATATAAGAAAGCATCATCATGAACTTTATCATTGATCTTTCTGACAGCACAAACATTTCAGACATCTTTTACGACAGCATTATAATTGTAGTCGATCATCTTTTCAAGATGATGCACTACATTTCTACTTGAAAGACAATGACTGCTTTCAATCTGATCAATCTCTTTCTTGACAGAGTAGTTCAATATCACGAAGTTTTTGATGATATAGTTTCTGACAGAAATTTCATATTTACATCACACTTTTGAATCTTGCTGTGCTATCATCTTCTGATCAAGCAAAAACTTAGCACTGCATTTCATTCTTACATCAATGATCAAATCAAAAGACAGAATTAAATTCTCAAGACTTATCTTCGAGCATATTGCAACGATGTTCAAAACGATTGAATTCATCTTCTTATCATGACTGAGTTCTTCTACAATAACAGCGTTCATGTTGTAACATTGATAACATCATTCTTTGCAATCACAGAAAAACATTCAAGAATCATTCAAAGAAATCAGAATCAGTCATAAACTATGCAACAAGAATGAAAAAACTGCATGAGAATCTTTGCTACAGACTTGCAAAGACAAACACTGACTACATGACTCAGCATAATAAAAAACACTCTGTTAAGACGTATCTTGTCAATCAGTTGATGTGATTGAATGTCAAGAACATTTGAATCAAGAAGTTTTTCAAGAAACTTGAAGTCAGAAGATATGAATCATATAGAATTCTGAAGCATCTGAGCAGACAAGTCTATTGTCTGAAACTGTCTTCAAAGATATGCATACACTCAATATTCAATGTCAGCTTGCTGAAATCTTTCTGCTTAAGAGAGAAGAAATTGAATGAGTCGCTTGTGAAAGATTTTGAGCTGAAGAAAGAGATACATGATAGCTGAGAGATCAATGAAATACTGAATAGTTGCATACAAAATGATCAGTTGCAATATCTGCTTAGCTGAAAGAACTTTGAAGCTTCAGAAAATATCTGAGAATCATCAGACTATCTTGATAACTGCAAGACTTTATTGAGATTCTTTCATTGTAAACATCTCATTAAGCTTGAAAGTAAATTGTTAACGTCATCACAAAAGATCACAAGTATGCATAAAACGAAGTAGAAAGATTGATAGCTATCTAGCTATCATTAGAAAGAAAAAAAGAAAAGAAAAACAAGACTTTCTCGCTTAATCATTCTCGTCAGTACTTGAATTGACAGTCTAAAAAAGTCGTTAGCAGATGTAGAAATTGATACATGAATAACTCATGAATTTCATATGATATGTGTATCATTCAGCTTTCACTTTCTTGAAAATTTAAGAATTAATGAAAGTAAACTCTTGCAAATATTAATCAGATAGCATAAAACATGCACAAGCTATTGTATTAATAGAATGAATGAAATAAGAAGCTCATATCAAAGCTCACTGCATTCTTTATCTCTTCGATGATAAATTGTGTGATTAACGTCAAAGACAAGAAAAAAGAAGAAGTTATCAACAAGAATAAATCAGACAAGAGCGAAGCATTCTTCATCTCTTCAATGATAAACTGCGTGATTGACGTTAAAGACAAGATGAAAGAAGAAGTCATTGACAGAAATAAATCAGACGAGAGCAAGAACAGAAAGATACAAGAAAGCAAAGAAGACAAGAATGAAGATGACATCATAGAAAAGAATGTTTCAATTGCAACAAAGACATTCTGATCTTTTGAATGCATTGCAAGAAGAGTCAGAGCATTCTGAGTCTGAGCAATCAAGATCAGTTGAAGATTATCATAGTTTTCAATCTGCTTTTGCAGATCTTCAATGATCTTGTTCTGTCTTGCAATTCAACATAGCAGATCATTGATTCAAGTCTCTTGTGCTTTTATTTGCTCTTGCATCTTTCTGCAATTAATAGTTGCATCTTTAACATTTTTCTTCATTTTGCTGATGTCATTTCTGTTTATCTCAATATCAAGAATGAGAAAATGCATCTTCTTCTCAATATATTCTTCAAATTCAAGAAACATCTGACTCTGAGCTGAGTTGAAAGAAATATTGCAAGAAACAATTATCATCTTCTCAATCACAGACTCAGAATCAGATGCAACAAAGAATGAAGAGAAACTTGCGTGAAATCAAGAAGAAAGAAGATTTGAGCGAAGTAATGAAGAGACAGAACTGACGAGATTGAACTCAGACAAAGAAGAGACAGAGCTGACAGAAATGAGCATCAAGTCGCTCTTGAATGCTTTAAAAAGCATCAATTAATCATTTAATTTTCACATCTTGAAGCTACTGAAAATTATACTTACAACTTATATTGACAATTTGCTTCGAATACTGCGCATAAAGCGCATTTCTTTGAGTTTTTTTTGATAGAAAATTTAATCTTAACACATTCAACATCTTTTTCAACGCATTTCTTGCATCTTTTTACTGAAACATTCTTGTGATATACATTAATAGCAATCTTATGATGCTAAACTGAAGAAGATAGATTTTTCATGTAGACGAGCATAATAAAGATGACAAAAGATGCGTGAGAATGATCATCAACAACAAACAAAGCAATCAGATTAGAAACAACAGAATCATCAGCAGATGAAGTGTGCAAATAAAAGATGAGTACATTTCTGAATTGAAGAAACAAGAATAATGAAACACTTCAATAATCTTCTTTCTTTCTTATCTTCAGACGCGAAATGATCAGCTTATTGCACATCAAATCAAGAATCTGATTTATACTCACTACTGTTATAATACTCGATGAAATCATACAAAACTACTTTACAGAATGAGTAAAAAATCAAGTAAGATAACAAAATGAAAATTGAATGCAAGAATGAAAGTTGAAGAAGAAAGAAAATCAGGCAAAAGATAAAAAAGATGAGTCAAACAAAAATTCACTACTTCACAATAAATAAACATGAATATCAATGATCATCATCATGCTAGTCACAACAAACAACAGAAGCATCATTCTTCTGTTCATTGTTTACTTCTACTATCTGATACTATCTTCTGCTCATTGTTTGCTTCTACTATTGAACATCATCTACAGAAGAAAACTTCAAATTGAGCAAATCTTGATTCTCATCATAATTGTCATCATGAGAATTCAAGTCTAGTCAACGTGCATGCACTAATGAAATGAAGCATCAAGATCATGATCACACTGTGCATGAAGTGACAGTTAAAATATAATGAAACAATGAAATAATAGTCAGAATTCAGATCTACGAGATTCAAAGAATAGACATGAATGATACTGCTAATCATTTAGAAATTTTATGTGAGTTGCAGAGAATGCTCAATCTACATCTACAAGAATCAAAAGATAAAAAATATGCTATTGAACTCAATGCTTGCGCTATCAAAAGAAAATCTTGAAGACACAATGATGCACAGCGAGCTTTGATGTCATGCATTGCATGAAGAAATGAAACAATTCAACAACAAGAATGTTGTTATTAAAAGAAGAAATAATTGTCAGAACTCAGATTTATGAAAGTCAAAGTTCTTCAAAGAATAAAGAATAAACATGAGAATTATTCTTCAACACTATCATTGAGCTCTCAAATGAGAATCTAAATCTATGAGAATCAAGACATTGAGTCTACGAGAAATTCTACTGTTGATTCTTAAAGACATTGAGTCTACAAGAATCTCTATCATTAATTCTCAGAGACTCTGAGTCTATAAGAATTTAAGTCACATACAAATCTTGACATTTCATTGACGATAAGAGTTCAAGTCACATATGATCTTTGAAAGATTTCACATGAATTGCATGTAATTTCACTGATTTTATTGATGATACTTAAGCTTAGTCTTCTGAGTATATAAAGAAGAATTCACTTCTGTATTTTGTAGTCTAGTGTTAACTTTCTATATGAATAAATATTACTAAGCTACTATCAAATTTGATTATATTACCTACGCGTATATTCTCTAGTGTGACTGCGCATTTCTCAAACTACTCACATCAGTGTTCATTAAGTTATAAAGTTAAGTTTCGCTGACTTCGAAGTTTGTTCAGCATATTGATGACTTCATTGAATTGATTGCTGACTCAATGAAACAGTTGTTCTTCGATGTTTATGTTTCATGAAGTAACAACTTTCTCAACTTTAACTGAAGCATTGATGAGTAGAAGTGAAACTCTTTTATTGACAATGCTTTTAAACAGATGAGTTGTTCAAGACTCAACTGACTTGATGTCACATGTCATAATGAAAGAAGATAAAAGTTGTTGAAATAAGAATAAATGTTTTTTGATGAGTGAAAATTCAAAGAATCTCTTGTGAATTTCAGGTAATAATTGAGTGCTTTATTCAAAGAATTTCTTGCAAATAGAATGATGAAAACGAGTGTAGAATTGAAGAATCTCTTGCAATTTAAAATGATGATGCAAATTTGAAGAATTTCTTGCGAATTTTTCTTACTGAATATATTGTTTTGTATCATTTATTCATCAATAACAAAGTAGTTAATGAGCATTTATCTAATGTTAGAAATCAGCATAGAGTGAGTCAATATAAGTGTCATTTAACTAGAAGATAAATGCTAAGAAAGAAAGATAGTTACAGAAAAGAAGCTGATTACATATATGTATTTCTCAGTTGACGCTAGACTCAATAGAAACTAATCAAGATGATGAAGTGAGAATAAATTTGACAAGATTAAAAGACTGAGTTTGACAAGACTAGAATTGTGACAGAAAGAATTGACATGCTTAACTTGAAATTTTGCTGTCATCAAAATTTCAATCAGCGTTCTTGAAAATTTAGTAAGTAACATAAATTCATCATCTTTATTGATTGCTTCTGATCAGCATATTATATGATCAGCAATCAGTTGATGATGAACATTTGATTCATTAATTCAGCAATACTTTTTCTTATTGTGATAGTTTTCTTTGCAAATTTAACTTATTTAAAGAACTTTCATCTGTTCTACAATGTTTACATGAAGTTGATCATGCTCATCAACTTTCTTCTTCAACTTCGCTGTTTAAGTGAATGATATCTTTATTACTGAAAGTTCAGCTACAAATGTTGAAGATGTGATATTAATCTTATCATGATTAAAGATGAATTTTAAATTAATGTTTACATTCTTTTTATTTGTTAAGTACTTCTGTTGAATGTTCAAAGCTACTCTCTTTCAAAAATCATGCAGTGTTAAAGTTATTCACTCATTCTTCTTTATTAAATATCAGATGATGATGATTTTTATAAATATTAACATACACTTTAAATTAATGAAATCAACATGCTCAGAACATTTATGCATTTATTCTTGATGCAGATCTTGAAGATTGACATTATTTTTATCATTTATAGTAATTTGCAAAACATCATTGATGATGAAAGTGATTTCATACTTGACTGTCATGTTCATAAATGATTTGAGCAATTCTAGTGATAGTAATGACTTTGACTTCGTTGATTCTCATTTTTTCATTAATGCAGTAAGCTTCATAAATTGTTTTAAAGCTGCTTGAGTCTTAGATTGATTATCATTTAAATTCTTCTCATTCTCATTCTCATCTTCAAATCAATCAAGCTTCGCTGATGATGACATTGATGATGACACACATACTTTTCAAGTGATAAAAGTAGCAGTAGTCTTAGTGACAAAAATCACAAGCTCGCTCAAGATAAGTGTATTTACGTTAACAGCTTGAAAGATTTGAGAAGTCTTGAAGAGATTAAGCTGAGAAGTCTTGAGAGAATTAAGCTGAGAGATCTTGAGAGAATTAAGTCTGAGCGAAGAAAGATCTTCTACATCTGAAAGCGTTGAGAGTGAGAAGATCTCTGTCTCTGAAGACAGTACGATAGAATTCTTAGATACGAGAACGATTTTGCGTGTCTTAGAAGCCTTGAATGCATCTAGATGAAGCAGAGTCTTGAAGGGAGCTCTTTTGCGTTCGATACGTCTGAGAGGCATTCTGATTATCTAGGATTGCCTTCGTGTGAGGCTGAGATTTGTATAGCTTCAAAAATGAAGCTTTGGGGTGTTTTGAGAATGTGGGGATGATATCTAGATATTTGCTCTATTTGCACCAAATTTGAGGCTGATTTGTGGGTTTTCCCCGCCAAATTCGCTAAAACCCGAAAACTGAACCAGACTTTTGCATACAACGATAGAAGCGTTGGTTTCACTGATATTACCTAGTTGGCTCATTGATCATTGCTGATGCTCCCAAGTTCGCTACGTCAACAGTAAGACCAAAGGCTTCGATTGTCAGTTTATTCAACGACCAGGCTGAAGTTCTGCCTGCACCCAATGAGTGGGGGATTAAGTAGGTACGGCCCTCTCTTTTATGGAACCTGATCGCTGTCCGTGATCGTCAATCCGGAGGGATATAGTAAGTCTCCTTGGCAGATTGCTTGCTAGTCAGGTCCGTTTCAAATCTTGGCTTCGAGGTCATACACAGCAATTTGAATACTACTATGCATAATGCATTTGTGCGTCGCAAGGGCCGGCTTGTATGTGTTAGAGCAATCGAACTTGGCGACACGCTCAACATGTTATCATGAAAGAAGCATCCTTACGTCTGCCAGTCGATAACAGTACGTTAGTGGATGCGGGACAAATCACCATGGTGGTCACTGGCGTTTGCGCCAAGACCGTCTCGCCTCTTACTTCTTGAACAAGGAATCGCCGACCGTCTTGGCTCTGCTAGTTAACTTCCTATCATTTACCAGGTAAAGTATCTACTACGAAGTGGTTAGAGGTTGCTAGAGTATTAGAATCTTTCTATTGATATTTCCACAATCCGATTTTCTTCAGATGGGCAAGTATTACAGCGCTTATGCGCGCCTGCATAGACTCATCTGGCCGGTGCATGGCACGATGCCGAAAAACGCAGGCACGACCATGTGTTTACCTTTATCTCTTGCATTCCGGGCGTAACCCTGATACCCGCTGTCGATTCCCCCTGCAGTATATGAGGGAAGCTTCTGCTCCACTTCCGCTTCGGGGCTTTCGGTATAGTGGAGGATAATGGGGTGTGCCTCATGGCGACATTAGCGGTCTGGGTTGAGCCGGCGGCAGTTCCGTCATGGTGATCAACTCAGTCATGTAGGGGGAGCGGGATCGTTAATATTGGGGGCAAGTGCAGATGGGGGCGTTCTGTCCTTTTGATTTGGGGTGCGATCATCACCACCTTCCTTTAAATGAAGGACCAGCCACACCACTTCACTAGAATTGCTATAACCTGCATATCTTGACTTCCATCTCTTGATCACCTGCATCTCCTCCCCTCCAATACTTCTTTTCCGTGCAGTCTTTCTCAGAGAAAATTCAGTTCTCCTGCCCAAACCGCTCCAATCAATTCCGGCGAGCATGCATCTCCTCTTCCTTACCCTCCTCGTCCACCTCTTTACTTTTACTTCCGGAACTTTGACGTACCTCAACCTCACCGCCATCTCAGCATCCAATGGCGCCTCCACCCTCGAATGCTGGCAATTGGCCGCTCCGTTCGTCGTCTCGAGCCAAGCCGGTACCGTAGGCGCTGCAACAGACCAGCTCGGCAACGTCGTAAACGCAACCTTTTCGGTCCTTCCTGCCAAATTCAACGGAGGCGCTCATCGCGCGCCTGCAGTCCAGTAGGGTTTCCCCTACCCGAGCTTTCAACACCTTAGGAAACAGCAGCACTGATTATATGATTGCGTAGATACGTTGCCTTCATGTCCGGCCTCGCTCACATCACCCTCCCAAACTCTAAACTAGAAGCCTACGTCAAAGGCGGCAAGAACGGTCTCATCATTGCCGCCGACACCGCGGCCGTAAGCACACTGGGCCACATCACAGAGTACCCAAGCCACCAAGAAACAATCGCACTGCAGATCCCAACTGCTGGAGGGGTGGCGCCGGCGCATAGGGTGCTGCATGGGGGTGCTTGCTTGGGAAGTGAGATGGTGTTGTAGGTTTGTATTTCTGTGGTTGTCTTGGAAAGGAGGCTGACGGCGACTTTAGAGAGACGCGCAATGAGGATAAGAACGGGGAGAATGGCCAGAATGACGAGTAAGAGGGTTGTCTTTGGTAGCTTTGCATAGGGACTTGTAGAAGTTGGCTTGAGCAAATAATTTTCGCAGATAAATATTAGGTGGTTTTGAGCTGGTGATACATATTATCGTATATCACCCACCCTGAACTCATTGTGGGGATACTGTATACTTCTTTTTTTAGAATTATTAACTACAATTGATTCACCGCCATACCAAAGCCGATAAAGCAACTGCATCCCCTTCCCATCGTGCTTCGAGCTCAGGTCTTGTACACCTCTTATTAGCGCACAGTAGTCTGATACTGAGTACTGATCGAAATACTAAGGGCATACACACACCTTCAATAAAGACAAATTCAATCTTCTTATGGATTGGGATCACAACGGTTTATTTTTGAAAATGGATAATCCATCAAACTCGTTTTTCCGCAGCTCTACTAATGCGTTAAAGAATATTGAAGATATTTATATACTATCTAACCTAAATATGAATACACTTGCTCTATTTGGGTAGGGGAGCAAAATCCAATAGGAGTTGTAGAATGTACTTCGTCAACTCCAATGCGTCAGAACGTTCATTGATAATGAACTTCTGTCACCAGGAAAGTTAGAGACTTTTACGAACCTTCTTCAGTACAAATTCGATGGATGACAATCTGACAGCAATACCTCGCAAGCAGATCAGAGGTGAGGTATATACTTCGTCCAGCTTAGATCCGCATAAACGTCAACCGGGACATGTCGCAGACTGATAAACGACTCGATGACGATGAAAATCCGTGAGGGCAGGTAGACTAGCACGAAGCTCAAAAAGACCGCCCAGATAATAATGCCATAGATCAGGAAGAAAGCGCAGCTCAAAAGGAAGAAGGCAAGGGCAAGCAGTATAGTCGGAATGTTAGGGACGCCAAGAATGAAAGCCCTGGATACCTCTTTGACCATTTTGGGTTCCACGAAGATGGAAGAGTTAGGTAGGCGCTGTGCTTTACGTAAGGTTGTTACGATTGATGGCAGGTGCGTTTTTTTCCATCTCCGTCTCTGCTGTCTTCCCTTTCGCCTTTCTCTTCCGCTCGGTACGCTCCTTGAAGAATGAACCACTAAAACCAAGAGAGTAACGCACAATCAGAATTGGGGCAGCAAAATGTTCGATCGTAGCGACCTTCCACAATATGGACTCTGCCGGTGTGGGAAATGCGTAGTTCCACAAAGCTAGGTGGATAGCACCATAAGATATGCTCAACATGCAGAGCATAGCCACGCCAACAAGTCGTTCGAAAAGATTGTCTTCTACTTCGAGTAAGGATTGTACCAAGTCTATCAGGTCTACCGAAATGAAGTCGTTTGAACGTGGCACCAGTAGGTGGTTACTTCTGTTTGCGAGTCTTAATTTATGGATTCCATTCACCTGTGTAGAGTTTACGAAAGCCGCAGCTGCTAAGTCATATCTTCTGATATTCTTATGAGACAAAAAGCTGAACAGCTTGAAATAATGATATTGTCTTATATCTGTATTTGTGAACTTCTTGATGGACAGTGGAATGTCGGTTGATACTGTCGGTAAAACTGGTTTGTGGTACGATGAAAGATTGAAGCAGCTTTCGCACCAGAGCGGGAAATTGCCTTCAAGAGGACGAGTACGAAAGACGTCTGGTCCAACTCCATTGGCCATGAATTTCCCGGTCTCTAGGGTATCAAGTATCGGTACACCTGGCGACGGTTTCAAAGAAAACATAGGCTTGGATTCTTTAACCGCGATTTCTGTAGCGACAGCTTTGACACTTTATATCATTGGCGTTGTTTTGGTCAGGACTAATGATGGCACTTATTTTTGGTGTGTTCTCGTTAACAGAAAAGCGAACAACGTCTTCGAGTTCTTTGCATTTGCTCGGTTTTTGGCGGACTAAGTCATCAACGTCTTTCATGTCATTTGAAGCGTAGTAAGTCAAGATTTCGACGTCGGAAGTCTCGTCGCCCAGTCAATTCTCCCAGCGTGAATGATTTATGACACTCTCATGTTCTTTCGGGAACATCACGTTGCAGTACAGTTTCCAACAGAGTCCTGGGGTATTGAGTAACATCAATGCGATATCTTTCCAGAATCCTACCGTGGGTAAAAGCGTCGGCTCCTGGATATCTAAGGGCTTATGAAACCATTAATAGTACATGATCAAGGCGCAACAGGCGTGAACCAGAGTACGAAGTTCCAGAGCTGAAAGAGGATATCCAGCTACTTTAATGGAAATGGATTGAAGGATCGTCCAGGTCACTTGCAAAACCACTAGGCCCTTTTCAAGTATATCCGCTTTACTTTTGTCCCGGATCTCTCTGTCGGATACCATCTTGAAAAGCCCTTGCCTTGCGAGATATAATGCACCAGCTAGTGTCAACGTGAGTCTGGGAAAGTTATCACGTATATCTCTGACATCCACGGTCAGGCTGCCCATGACTACGTAAAAACCGTAGATAAGACTGAATGATGTGGAACGAACGTTATTGCTCTCCGCATCGGCCTGCTTAAAGGTACTTATTAGACCTGAAGTCGGCATTTGGGACATTATACTGGCCTGTTCGCAAAGCCGAAGATAGGCATCGTCCCCTGTATCTAACGAGTTGGCTAGTCTGGATAAACTTTTCTCTTGCTCAAATCTCAGCTCCCCAAGCTCCTACGATATTCTACGAGCCCAGCTCCATTGCTGGGATGCTGTGTAAACCACGAGCTCAGGCGCGACAATGGCAGCAAATACCCACTTCGCTATTCGAAGTGATTGCTTAGCAGCACGTTCTCCTGTGCAGGAATATTCAGGTGAATGACTGAATACACACAGAGCGCAAGCGTAAAAATACAGCTGTAAAGCAGGCTCCACGTGCCTCTAGTATCTGGTTCTGGGATCCAAACAGAAACAAATTGTGTACGGCGGACAGTCATATTCTGGGGCTGTGCCGCCGCTGCAATTTTCGGCCATGCGGTTGGCAGAAAGATAATAAGAGAACCCATGTTGTAAGACTTGGATCTACAAGTAGATTTCGCACGGAGTTCGTGGGAGAAAGAGAAAGCCCTTTAAGTCAGTTATTCGTAAAGGTGATATGTAGTTGCCAAATCTAGCAATGCACTACGCCCCCTTGAACGTCACTCTGTACTCAGTACTTAGTACCCCACCGTATTGCTCCATACAAAGATAAAATGGTCTGATTCATTATCCATGGTCAAAGGTGTCAACGGTTGATTTACTCCTCCGTCTGATTTGGGCTGTGTTTATGTTTCGCTTGCAACATATAGGTGCAGGGGTGGTAAGGCAGCTGTGTTGCAAGAGTCGTCGCAGCCACTCAGCCGCTCCCAAAAGACACTTATCGACGCATACTTTGCCTGAATCTCAAAAGCCATTTTTGGTTTGGGTACAGGTCTAATCTGCTGACGCTAGATTGGGAAGATGGAAGAGTCATTCTCCACGATACATGTGGAGCGCATGAAGGATGGTGGTTGGATCAAAGCTACCTTAGCAAGACCTTATCACGCTAATCTACTATGGCTACCTCGTCTTTTGTACATTGGGATTTGCGATGTCAAATGTCTCCGCTGTAAGCTGGCAGGGGAGAATTTATGCTTTGGCTGAGTGAAGCTTCTGGTCCGAATGAAGATTACAACCGGTTGCGTTTTGTTTTTCTGAAGAAGATACGTTTAACGAGCAGAATCAAAGGCTGACAAAAGCTCGCAGATTTCGGATAGTACACTACTTTTCTGCAGTCATCACACACTGCTTCGAAATCGACTTTTTAAGATACTGGTTGAAACGCTATGGAGAGACATTTGAAATTGAGCTGCACTTTTTCAATCGAGAGGCAATACTAGTAGCTATAGCCTTCTTGTCCTCGGTGAGATGAAATAAAGAAGACGAGTCTGACTGTTCTGCTCTTCCGATTGAAGACGTAGGCACGACGCTAGATTGCGATGACATGGAAACAGCCTTGCAAGCTATAATCCCAGAATAACGTATTGCACCCTACCTTATTACGGAAACGTAGTGTATCTGCGTGATGGCCGGAACGTTCGTTGACCAAGGTCACACATTGTTGTACATGCGGTAGACATACGCTCACGTTGCACAACTATGTTGAAGAAACCCTGCAAGCATTCACCGTAAGAGGTGCTGGCCGTATCGTTCCGTATTTCACAATCCTTCCTACGTCATTTTCCACTGCTCTTGTCGAATAGAGGCAAACCAATGCGACATAGTGTAGCAGCGAATGGTCATCAGACAGTGCTAAACTGTCAAGCAGAAGATCCATAGTCCAAGTAAAGTGCGGTGTCGAATTCATATCATAGTTAATCGACGATCGAGAATAACCATATGTCAAGGTAAACTTTTCAATCAGAACACCATCCAGATCGACGATATACGATGTTGAGCGGCAGAATCATACACAAGGGCTGAGTCACCATAGTCTCATCTCATCACATAATCAATTCCGAGTCACAGATGGCATGACATGTGGCGATACAGCAGGCGGATCACGAGCCTGGCGGCCTCTGCTCACCTGGGGGACCCTGGCCTTGCATCGGTTGCTGCCCTTGTTGAGCAAGACTTGAATACCACAGCGCGACGTAGTTTTGATAGCCACCATAGGCTGCATAGGGATCCACATCACCGCCAGGTTGTGCCTGACCTTGTGACGGTTGCTGGTTTTGAATTTGAACTTGATTTTGATTCTGATTCTGTTGGCCATAAGGCTCCTGGGCATGTGAGTACTGGTCATTGATTTGCTCATCACGACGTGGTCCACCCCCTCCACGATTCTTCTCCTCCTTTGTCAGATATCAGTACAGACCTCAAGCCGAATGACTGCTTGACTTACCACTGCATGAACTTTGTCTGTGATTGCACGCTTCGCTTGGTCAATTGCACCTCGTGTTCCAACCAAGCCTATTTCGCGTTCGAAGTCTTGCCCGCTTGCTGGTGCTACATTGATTTTACAACCCGTAGTACTCTGCATATCCTTTATGGTCTCTCCGCCTATACAAATACGGTGAGCACTAGAATCTGACCCGCTTTATTGCAAGCTGTACATACCTTTACCGATGATCATTCCTACCGCTTCTGAAGGCACAACAATGGTGTCGTTCACTTTGTCACCACCGAAGCTCTCACCCCCTCCAAAGCCTCCGAACCCCGGTGGTCCTCTTCCAGTTTCACGGGGGCCGCCACCCTGGTTCGCGAGACTTTTTGTATCGCTCTCAACAATCTCCATGATCAGATCTTTAGCCATTGTCGCTGCTTGTGGTGTGCCAATTAGATTGACTGGTCGTAGCCCATTCACGCTTTTTTCTTCGCCAACGATGTTGACGTGGCATTGGCTACGTTCCTGTAGATCTCTAATAGTCTCGCCACCTCTCCCAATTATGAGACCAACGGTTCTATTGGGGACCATTATCTGCGTCGCATCTTCGCCAGCTCGAAGAGCAGGCTGATGTGCACTGACTCCCTTGCTAGCTCCAGCTGCAAACCGATCTGGCACAGCTGCTTTATTACTCAACATCTTACCATTCTCCTCAATGATACGGTATATTTCGGCCTTTGCGTCTTCTCTGGCAGCACGAGTGCCAGTTATTTTGCACTGACGCATTGGTCCGCTTGCCTCAGGTCCAGTTATAAATTGAACCCTAGTTGCAGTTTCTGCCTCTACGCGTCTCAGGTTTTCACCTTGACGTCCAATGATCAACCCCACTAATCCAGAATCTATCACTATGGTCTCCACGTTATCATCGGCGCTTCGACGACCAGGGGGAGACCTCTCGCTTGGTCCTCCAAAGCCACGCCCTGGCGGCGGAGAGAAGTTTGTACCAGGCCCACGACCAGTTCTCATACCAGGGGAGAAGGAGCGGTCACGTAAAGGATATCCGGAGATGTTAGTACGCCGAGGGTCATCGCGCCGCTCGTCACGATATGGATTATAATTATCTCGGAAGCTGTCCCTAGCAACACGGGGCGGCGATCTTGAGCGTGAACGAGAGCGGCGATAAGTGCGACCAGCCAGCCGAGGATCACCATCACGGTTTGGTGCTACAAGACAGCACCCGTCAGCGTCGTTGAGGTAAAGCATAGATAGATAGTTGTATAGCTTCGAATCGGAAGGAACCATCTTACTGCCGTTTGCTCGACCCATATCATAAGATACACCCCGTTCAGCGGCGATGCCCCGTGCTTTAGCAACAGCGTCATTGAAGCTAACCGACCCCGAATTGACTGGTTTGATATTACTCAAATCAAGGCTTCCTGAATTACTCGGCGGTGGGATATGATATGATGGAGTAGCAGAAGGGGTTGGCGCAGGGTAACCACCAGGATAGCCTTGAGGCGGTTGTTGTTGCTGTGGTGGTGGCTGCCCTTGCATTGGTGTTCCTCCTGGACGTTGTGCAGCTAGCGAAGTGGTAGCGTCAGGACTGCAGGAAGACAGAAGGGCCGTGATTGTACTGACCTAACGCAGCCAAGATCTGGGAGATGTTGGGTTGCTCCGCCATGTTCGAATTTGTCTGATTCAAGAATTTGTGGTCTTGGTATGTATCGACAAAGTCACCCGATGACTGATAGCATAGCTGGAACGGTTCGAATCATGCTTGTGACCGTAAAATATTATTAGTACCTATGTATTCATTCCGAATCGATGCTTTGATGATTGTTACGTGCTGAGCTCTGTAGACCCGAATATTACCTAGGATGAAGCTAAGCCGGATGTGCTGCGCATACTGATCTAACCTAAACCAGCAAGCCTTCCTCAACCTCACTTCATCGTCAATAATCACTTGAACCTTTCTCCAATGCTCTGATGTGTACTGGCAAGGGATCTAATTATGGCTAATGCAGGCCGAGTCTTGAGAGAGCGTTGTGTAAGAGCTAATGCTGCACAGGATTGCTTCTACCTTTGCTTCTTAATCTTTTATCCAGCGCCTTTTGGGCGTCTTAGCTCTGAGTGTACTCTATCCTCCTTGAAAGTGCACCTTATATGTCCTAAATGCTAGTCTTATACGAGCGAAGCAGCCTCAATTCCTGCAGAACAATTGACTCAGTCTAGCCACTCCTGCTTACCTATCAAGTCTTACATCTCTCTTCTTTCCTTGCATGACTAGAAAGAATACATTGTGTCTTTATAAGTTCTTTATAAATAACGCCTATGAGATTATGCAGCAAGATACTGACCCATTCTCCTGTCTTTTCAGGGGATAGCATCCATCGTATGAACGTCGAAAGACCCTTTCGGTTACAGCAGCATCGTTTCCGTTAGAGGGGATTTGAATAATTCAAGCTGGGTTGAATAGTATTATAGACTTTAATCTGCGAGTCAACGAAGACCTTCGAACTGCAACCGTAATGCTGAAACATGGTTTTGAGAAGATATTGGAAGCCAGATGCGCAACTCCGGAAGCGAAACTGCTCATGGCGCTTCCGGGCTCTGGGGGTACCTGTGTACTTTCCGATATCCTTTGATGGGCAGCATTAGGCCCTGGCATGTATGATAAGGCTTGCTGCCGTCCCCAAGGGGTTGCTGATCCTCCAGCTATCCGTTGGTACTGTGTAAGGCCTGTACATGGGGCCTGTCCGCGGCCATGATCTATTTCCATTATTCATGAGAATAAGGAATGCTGTACTGGTGTTGGACCATGCCTTGGGTCAACACAGGCTAATGAATAGGGCTGTTATAACTCGCCTAATTTGGAGTTCCTGCTCAACTTCTCTTCATATCAATCAATCTTGAACGCGCCAAAACCACTCCAGTTCGACCACGAGATCGATCCGGTCGGAACGCAGCGTCTCTTGTTCAGGTTTGACAGCTATGGCTCATCTTGCAGGAGGAGAGGCTAGTGAGTCCTGCATTTCCGATCAGGGTCCGAATTGGTGTGCAAATTAGCTTAGCGCCTGTCCACTGACAGATATTCAGATGTCAACACGACACAAACATCCTCCGATGTGAGGACAACTAACACCATTGTGCGCAACGACCCGGCGGCATTGAAGCGATTAATTCGTGAGCGGCTTCAGAGCCGTGTGGAGCCCATCGGCCGCAAGGCCATATCTGGTAGAGTGGTCTCCTGGAGACCATCGTGCATCCCCTTTCACGTCGAATATTCCATCAACTTCGTTCCAGAGGGTGTTGGTTTAACCCACCTAGCATCTGCTAGAGTGGTCAAGGATATAAGCGTTGTCAGTACTCATTTATCAATCTGTATGGACTCCACTGACTGAAACATGACACAGTACGCAGATGAAGTTCTCGAAGAGGCGACATTCGTTGTGTCCCACCAACTGGTATCTACTCTGTTACTCACTAGCAATTCAAGGTACTAATAGGTTCTAGAGAGCCAGCGGAAACCTTTCCTTTACAACCTACGATATTTCGGGCCGCAATCAGTCTGGGAATCTAACCTTGAAGATGAAGAGGCAGAGAAAAGAATCATCGGCGCAACAAGCGCGTTTGATCGACGAGAGTGGCGTTCCACTTAATGAACTTGCTATCGAGCACGCAGAAGAACTCGCCAGCATGGCAAATGACATGCGTCTGGATGTTGACTGGCTAGAAGCTTTGACTATTACGAGCAGCTCTGATCTTGGAGCGCCAAAGACCGTTGCTAAGGCGAAAGAGTTAGACCAGAAGAGGAAGAAAGAGGTAAAGAAAGAAAAGCAGAAGGCACTGACGGAGGCCGGAGTTTCTTCCAATTCGACAGTTACACAGCTTGCCACTGGACAAAAGGCGACGGAAGAGGATCAGAGGGGGGGTGACGACAAAATCGATCCAACTCAGGGAACTGTCGACCCGGCTTCTAAACCAACCAGCCGTCCAGCTGCAGACGTTTCAGCTGAACTCCTTGCACCTATCATGCCCTTAGCAGATGTCCAGCCTATCCTGCGTAGCGTTGATCCAGTTGAAGGTGTCTCCGGTGCTGCTATTACATCTGGTGATCTTCGTGGCGATCTTCTAGCTGGAGTACCTGTGCCGGGCATACCTCCAGTAGAGGCTCAGCGTACCCCAAGCGACAATAGTCCAATCGAAAATATCCCTAGCCTTGTCATTACGGCTGAAGAGATCTATACCAATCATCCATCTGTACAACGAGACAGCATGGCCTCGGAGGGCATCGCGGAAAAAGCAGACAGGATCCCTTCCAAGATTGATTATAGCATCGATGGAGTAGGATATCCCACCCCTGCACCTCAACACAAGGCTTTTACTGGTGGATCTAAGAATGTAGTTTGGGCTTATACCACTCACACAGCTTACGATCACGAGTTGAGACGTACAGGTGTTTGGCTCTTCGAAAAACCCCAAACATGTTTTAAAAAGCAACCAAAGGTATACGTTACTCAGGGTCTCGGTGTTGCGGATGCCCCAGTTATAGTTGTGCCAGCTCAAGGCCGCACCCCGATGGTAGAAAGGTATTTTGACGGTCAATACCTACACATCACAGTCAATGGAAAAGTACGCAACGATATTCGAGAACTCCACCTCCATCCGGACTTCATGACCTCTACAAAACTCGACGGGTACCAGGCTTGTGAGGTAGCTGGTAACAAAGTTTGGCGCCATGACCGAGACTTGCTCAATTGCCGTATGACAGGCTGCCGCATCCAGATCGCAGATAGCAATCCAGCAAACATCATCTGCCTCGGCTGTGGTCCCAAGACCATGATCCGCTACTGTTCAGTACACCATCTCCTCGCTGATATGAATGAGCATTGGAAGGAGTGCGGTCTCAAGGGTTTGATGGTCAAGCAGGTTATAGATCATACTACAGAGCCACGTAGATTTTCGCGCCTATGCCCAGCGCTCAGAGATCGAAATGGGTTCAAATCCTACGCGAACCACCGCCAGAAAGTGTACGCACAGCTTACCTACGGCCACTATACGCTCTTCGACTTCGCCAACGAATCACCAGTCACCCTCATGTGGCCAGACAATGATCCACAAAAGAAAGAGATGGAGAGCCGAGTCGAGCGTATGCTAAATCTCGCACTCTTCGACCATTTTGACCATAGCGTCTTGGTCTATCTCTATAAACTTTTACGAAAATGTCTGAAGAAGAAGACCGGCTGGGTCATAGGTACCCAACACGCTTTGAAAATCCAATTCATAGCAGAATTCGAATTTGATCCAACCACCATTCCTGATATTACCGCCGACGACCCTCTATGCGAGTGTGAGTGGATTGGTGCTAACGAACTACCTAAGGCCCTACACCTCACCACCTGCAAAAACCGGGCTACAGCCAGCGGAAAAGCCAAGCATCAACAGATTTTGCGTGAAGCGGTTGAATGGATGGAGGCCGAGTATTGGATTCTTAGAGTTTGGCGCCAGCAGCATCCTACCGCTACGCATTGGCGTGAACGAATGGTCGGAAAAGGCTTCCCGGGTATAGATTTAGAAGAAGACTGGGAGCCGTGTATGGGAGCGGGGTGGGAGGGGTATGGAGCTGAGTTCGATACGATCTGTGGACCGCCAGATGAGGTGGAAGACGTGGAAGAGGAGTGAAGACGTAGCATGGGGACGATATCAAGATTGGAAACTTTCTTTCTATCTTCTTTCTCTTTTTCTAGCTTTGCGGTCTAGTTATGCTCGAAGCTACAAGTCATCGATATTGAGGATGATTGCGGCTGTTAGGCCTGCAAGCTTTCCGGATAGTCGGGATGTGGAAGAGGAGTGGAGGTATAGCATGGAGAGGATAGTCAGACTGAAAGCTTTCTCTTGTCATCTCAGTTTTCAGGTTTTACCTTCCTAGCTTAGCGGTCTAGATATGTTCGAAGCGATGCGTGATTGACATGAACGATCGAGGCGGATGTTGGGGGCTGCAAGCCTTTTGCCTGAACGATTGGTGGATAAAAAATCGGGTATGATAGCGAGAGAAATTCAATCCTTGTTTCATTTTCGAGAGATCTGTATTATTGAAGACCCTTCAACCAGCACATGAGACAATCTCTAGATACATCCGCTCCAGCTGCATTTTCAAAGTCTATCGGATGACCAATCTGTTCAAAGTAATTGTTGACATTGTCCAGTGCATTGCGACGTGATGATGGAACTATAGAGTAGTTGAACAGTTGAGTATCTATAGAACCTATATATCCTAGCTGGATCCCACCATGTATACCCCAGTACATACCGTATTACCGAAAAACCCTATGCCAACACGGCGTTAGTTATGTTCCCATAGCAGAGCTTCGGCATCGAGAGGGTTGAATTGAACAGGGAAATCAGACATCCAAGGAAGATTGCCGCTCATGTTGGCCAGCGACTTATGGGTTCATGCACTGGCTAGCGTGAAAACTGCGAATGTGGAATGTGTTTCATCATAGAAAGAGTTTGGGTTTGATAATCTTGAGAGAGAAAAGACAGAGAGGTGTACTTACTAGAGAGCATATAGGTAGAGAGCTCAAGGCAGCCAGTTGCTATGGAGGATTCCGCCAGATTGCGATTGCCTTGAACTCCCTAGAGCATCGTAGTAAGATTTGAGGGAACCTAAAGCTTGGAAAACGTTAGCTGCAAATTTAGGTGCAAGTGCAGTAGTGATTATGTTATTGGATAGAGATGGTCAGACAAGGTATACTGGCAAGTAGCAGATGGCCCGGCGAAGGGCTGTCCGAAAAGTTAGACTTCCTCATGGTCGACTCAGCTGGGAAAAGAAGACTTTTGTATTGTTGTCATCTTGCCAAAAGGTGTTTTAGATTCAAGAAAGTAGTTGTGACTCACCCTAGGCATTAGTATCGTACGTTGTCGTTGCTACATAGAAGATGGCAGTTGAGGTTGTTGAAATTGAAAAAGTTTATTGGAGAAAGAACAGTGAGGCTGGATGATTATTATGATGACTAGTGGATTACTTAGGTAAGCGACCCTCGTGATCGAACGACAGAGCAATGATGTTGAGAGGAACCACAGTCACAGCCTCCGACCCCACTGAGAGATTTATTTCTCTTCTTCCACCTTGCAACTACTGTTGAAATACTTGATCCTTCGCTCACTTGATTTCCGTCCCGATATTTCCCTATTGAAAGGCGATCCGCCACCGGTCCCGCTCGTTCTGTCGCAATCGTAGGACTTCCGTGTTGTACCCTCTCACGCTTAGCAGAGCCCACTTAATCCCTCTAGAGCTGAACATTGAGCCATACTAAGGATCCTAAGAACACATAGGGCACCGAAACCGCCAGCGAATGATCTCATTGGCTTTCTCCCCGGCTGCGGACTGCGGAAATCCTGAGCTTGCGCATCGTGCGCGACGTCAAGCTGGCGCACTGCGCGCGCCAGAGACTTCATGGTAATTCGAAGAAATACTGAGTGATCATGACACATACTGTATAGGCTCGCAGGAATCAAGGGACTGCTACCTCACTGTGGGGTGACTGTTGCACCAAGGATCTTCCTCACCGTCGGCCTATTGCCAGAGCTTCTCAAGGACGGTCTGACCCAAGCCTGGGTGTGATCCTCCCAAAACTTCCTCGTGTAGACCATACAGCACGGTTTTGAGATTCGTGTGCGTTTGCAGCCAAGCTTGTTCCGACCATGATGGCGAGTATGAGCCAACCCTTCGCCACGCACCCAGCAGGCATGGCCGGCCATGCTGGAGTTGCCCACGGCGGTCACCCAATGGCTCAAGGACACCCGTCCAATCAAGGCGTCCCTGGTGGTGGGCAACAACCTGGGGTTACTATGGGCCAACAAATGCATGCTGGGGTAGCAGGTCCTGGGGTTCCGCAGGTTAGCCAGGCTGGGCCCATGATGACTGGTATGATGCAAGGTGGTGCGCCGCCTGGGGTGTCTGGAGGTGGTCAACCAAGTGCCCATGCCTTGTCTCATCTGAATCCCGGGCATCAAAATCAAATGTTCGCACAGCAGCAACAGTTGCAAGCCTGTGAGTTTAATTTTTGATTGTTACTGTCATTGCATAATAAGTGTTGGACGTGTTCTTGCGGAGGTAGTGGCATTCGGGTTTCAGAGGTTTCGCTCCTTCTACGAGAGTCGTAGAATGAGGCTCGAATTCTGGCTTAGCGAATTACTCTCTTCATCAATGCTTCTGCGCGGCGACTGTTATCACGTTGTATCCACTCTTGTTTTGTTTCAAGCAATGATTAGATTCTTGAAGGACCCCTTGATTCATTTGTTTACGTTTCTGGAGGGCTTGAACTATGGCCCAAATCTACAGAGTCTTGAATTTCTGGGTTACGATCCTGACTTTTGAAATTCCTATAGCCGCGCCCAATCCACATCTTCTACAACAGCAGCAGCAGCATCAGACACACGTGAGGCAACGTATGATGCAACAATTTCAGCAGCAGCAGCAGCAACAGCAGCAACAGCAGCAGCAGCAACAGCAGCAGCAGCAGCAACAGCAACAGCAACAGCAGCAACAGCAACAGCAGCAACAACAGCAGCAGCAGCAGCAACAGGCACAGAATGGAGGAATGGCTGTCAGTCATGGAAACATGCCTATGAACCAAGCGCAATTCGCTGCTGTTCAAGGAAATCCTAATATTCGTGGAGTTGCTCTACCTGCACACTTACAACACGCCCAACAGCAAGCTACGGCCCAACAGCAACAGGCTCAGCGGCACCAACAACAGGCTCAGCAGCAACAAGCCCAAAACCAACATGCACAACAGCAAGCCGCTCAACAAGCCCAGCAGCACCAGCAGCACCAACACCAACAGCAGGAACAACATCGTCAAGCAATCGGTCAGCAGATGGCGATGCAGCAAGCGGCTAGCCAAGCAGGAACCAGTCAAGGTCAGCCCGCGCCTCATGGTCAAGCGCGAGCTCCACCTCAGATACCAGGCGGACAAGATCCACAAGCGGCTGCTGTGGCTCAGCAACAGGCCCAAGCTCAACAGCAAGCACAACAACATGCCGCCCAACAGCAACAAGCTCAGCAACAGCAGGCGATCCAGCAACAGCAGGCTCAGCAACAGGTCAACCAACAAGTCCAGCAGCACGCCCAACAGCAAGCTGCTCATGCTGCCATGATGCGGCCCCGACCACAGAGTTCTTTCAGCGGTTCTTCCGTATTGAAACTCCTCTCGTTTGGAGACAATCTAAGCCTCCCTACAAACCAGCAGATGCAGAATGGGCGGATGTATGGAAACCAAATGCCGGCTCGAAACCAGTCCGGTGATCTTACCTACTGGCAACAGTTTGTCGAACGCTTTTACTCGCCCACGGGTGTGTTGCGGCAACAGTTATGGTGTTCTACGGAGAACTCAACGAAACAATATGAGATAGCAACTCCCGCACTTGCTCGCTATTACTGGACCCACTTTGTTAGCGGTGTGCAAAACATTCAGATGATTTTAGAACAGGCGAAAGAAAAGGACTTACAAAATGGGGGTCATTTTGTCGAGAGTAACAAGTCCTGCTTTGTCTACTGGCTGGAAAACGGTCATCAGGTATCTATTTAATTGGCAACCTTTTCCCAAGAAAGACTCTCCTGACCCGGTATAGGTTATCCACTCCGGCCAGCTGCGGGCTCAATTCGACCAGAGCGGCAAGATTGATGTCTTGGATGTGATGACGTCCGAGCACAGCGAGTATGTACCCAGGAAACAGCTACTCCAGATGGTCTCGGAATCTCCTGAAATCAAGCAATCGCCAAATACGAGCAAAACAGCTGGGAAAAGACAGCAACGACAGAAACCTCTACAAGTCCCCGATGAACAAAGACCTCAAATCTCTGTACCTAAAAGCTCGGTCAACGAGTGGGGTCTTCCAGCGCAGGTGCTCGCTCTCCTTGAAGTAAGCTCATTCAACCATCATACAACACCATGAAGGCTATGCTAAGAAGACCATCAGAATGCAGAAGTTCTCTCAGCAATGCAACCCCTTTTCCAATTCGCTCAGCTAAGACCCGCTCTTTCCGCCCACGAAGCCCTCCAACAAATCTGCCTCAACATCCAACAACAAGCCCAAAATCAAAACCCGAACCCTGCCTTCTTCAACCCCGCTATGCAACCACAACAACAACTACCCCAGAATGCCCTCAATCCCAACCTCCAACTTCCAAATAGCGGCCAACGCACCCCAAGCATGAATGGACCCAATCATTTCGTATCTCCCGCTCAAGCCGCTCACCTAAACCTCCCCACCAGCTCCGCCTCCCCCGCAACCCTTAACATGTCGCCAGCCATGCAAAACCTTGCATTACATCAACAACAAAACCACCTGGGGAATCCGAATCAGCTGTTACAGCAGCCGCCTACAAGTGTAGGTATGGTGGCACAGCAGAGTCAGCAGGGTACGAATAATAGTGGGACGGGTAGCCAGGGGACGAGCGCGAATGCAAGTCCGAATGTTAATAAAAGGAGGAGGGCGAGCGCTGTGAAGACGGAGGGAGATGAAGGGGGGGGGGAGGTTAATGGGATTGGGGTAAAGGTTAAACAGAGTCCAAGGGTGCCGAAGAGGCAGAAGGGGAATGGTTGAGATACCCGCTTGCATCTAAAAAAATTCTTACTTGGGCTGTGGTCCTGGGGCTGCAGGCTATTCTCCGGTTCAGCGAAGGCGTTTGTGAGACTGCCGAATTCTATACGGGCGCTTTAAACAGCCGATCATCGATTGCTTCGGTATCCGTCAAATATTGGCCCATCGTTTGTTTGGGTATTGGAGTTGTTGGATTATACCGTTCTCTGTTTATCTTAGAATAAGTCGGTGGTCTGTATCATAGGTATATGGCAAGGCATTAGCCAACACTTCTTAGTTGGAAACTGGAAACATCATCCTCTAGTCTTCAAGATGGTCTATCTTGATTGAATAAAGCAGTCTCTGACCTATGTCCACGCCAACGAGTCAAAGTTCAAAACCCAAATACCCAAGACGGCCTGTATCAGGATGGTCCGTGCACAGCCAATGTCAGCCTTATACGAGTATCAAAGATAAATCAGTGGAAACTCAGGGCGTTTGAACATTTCCCGGCACTTGAACCTTCAGTCTCGACCCAAGCTATCAATCTTTACCTTTGGCTCGGCCTCAGCAGGAGCAGATACAGAGGCCGTGGCGATGATGGTGCGGTATAGATGACTAACATGCTACCACCGAGCAATATTTCTTATTCCTTTTACACTCACCATGGCTATTGGATACCACAGACCGGGACTCGCAACCGCCTATCCGCAAGGGAAACCTCCTCGACGAAGGGTTGTTAAAATTGCATTGCTCTTTGCGTTTATCATTACGTTGTTCATAGTCTTTTCAGCATCGCCTGTCCCAGCTCCAGTCCAACCAGCCAAAGATGCAGCACAGCAAGCAGTACACCACGCGGCGCAACGTATCAGTCCTTTTCGCCCTGTCGCACACAAGCCTCCAGTGCAACGCAATAGCACTAGCGGGGAAGCCAAATGGTTCAGTGACTGGAAGTGGCTCAAGCCCTTCTCGGAATCTGTCACACTCGACGAGACTCGTTCCGTCTTACCGCCCATAAAGGCAAGACCGCCTATATATACCTTTCACGATACAGGTACGGATAAAGACAAGGCAACAAAAGCCGCGGAGAACAATCTTCTATTGACATGGAGGAGGGCGTGGTGGGCACAGGGTTTTAGGCCAGTGATACTCGGAAGAGCCGAAGCCATGATGAACCCCCTATACGAACGTTTCCAGGTTAGGAAAATGGAGAATACCTTAGAGGCCGAATTTGTGAGGTGGTTAGCCTGGGGACAGATGGGGTCGGGCATACTTGCAAATTGGCTGGTTCTACCGATGGGTTCCTATGATGACCGTCTTCTATCGTACCTGAGGCACGGAGACTATCCGAGACTTACCCGCTACGAACATCTTGGAAATGGATTGTTCTCAGGAGACAAAGCAAGCATCGAAGCCGCCCTCCTCGAAGCCCTCAACTCCCCGAAATTAAAAACATCGAAGACCATTATCGATGCCGTCGAGCCCATAACCTTTAGCGTTGACCCCAAACCCAACGCTATCGCCTTCTACGAGTCCACAACCATAGCGGAGCACTACAAGTCCATATCGGCGGCTCTCCACGAGGGTAAATCAGCCGGTTTACTCTCCCTCGCACAGCTCATAACATCCCATCTTCACCTCACATTTCTCAATACTTTCTCCGCCGGCCTCTCAGTACTCACACCCTACCCGTTTCTAACTCGCATACTCACCCAACCCGCCACGAGCCTAGCCAACGCCTTGATACGATGTCCCTCAATTTCTCTTCCTTCCTCTTGCCCCCCCAATAATCTCCAATGCACACCCTGCTCCTCCGACAAGCCCCTGTCCATCACAACACCGGAATCCTTTCCGAACACCTCAAGCCTCTTTACTATTGGCACCACTCCTCATCCTTATACACTTCGTGCGCTCCTTAGCCCTGCCAAGGTCCTCGACGTTCGCTACATCCGCCGACATACGAAGCGTGATCAATGGCTACAAGCCGTAACTCGGGAGACACTTGGCGATGCGATTGGGGGCCTCTCACGTATAGTCCCATTCAAAGATATGGTCGCAAGTGAATGGGGTGCCGCACGGGGTTTATGGATAACAGAAGAAACCACCTTGAGCCGCCGAGACGTAGAATGGCATTTTGGGTTCGAACTCCCCGCTTACAATTCTACCTCCATCGCCTTCTTAACGGCACTAGCCCCTAATCCACAGGTGACAAAGCATCCAGTTTCTGAGAAAGACCTGAGGCAACAGCAATCTTTGCTAGATGAGGCGAAAGAAATCCTCAGGAGACCGAACCGTGAAGAGGGCATCAGGCCGGTGATTGAGGCGTGGAACCTGGCGGACACCGAGGCTTGGCGATTTGTAAGGGCGTTTGGCGCACGGGAAGTGGTGGAGAGGGCGCAGTGGGAGGAGGAGGAGAAGAAGTTTGCTGGTGGGGAAGAGAGGGACAAGGGGTGGGGCAGATGGTTCGATCGATAGCTCGGGCAAACAAATGGGCTCTTCTGTGTTTGGATTTGCATTGGTGGCGTTGGAAACATCCTTGGTTTTAGAGGATATATCGCATTCGGAGGTGTGTAGATGTCTCAAATATTGTCTTTTTCTCCAACACAACGGCCGCCTCCATTCCATACCCCACCACTAAAACACCCCGCCTTCGACCACCCTATCCTTATTCAACTCCACAGCTATACTTCCCAACTCTCCTCCGCGCCCATCATTCTCGTTATGGCCACCACTCTCCCCTCCCAAGCGCACACACACGACGGCCTATCATCTCACTCCCACGCCTTCGACGCCGCCGAACACGGTCATTCCCACGAAGTCCTCAACGGACCCGGCTCCTACACCATGCGCGAAATGCCCATAATTACCGGGCGCGACTGGAACGAGCGCGCTTTTACGGTTGGCATTGGTGGGTAAGCTCCCGTTGCTCTTCGAAGCCTCGATAAGTCGGATCTCATCGGGTAGGGAGCGGAAACCTTGCGCGGAGAGGAGGAAGCAGGGAATAGATAATATCAAGGGGAACTTGGACTGATTATCATGGATAATTGCGCAGACCCGTCGGATCAGGCAAGACAGCCCTGATGCTGAAACTTTGCCTCGCGCTCAGAGACGAGTACAGCATCGCCGCCGTCACCAACGACATCTTTACCCGGTAACCTCAACCCCAACTCTCCTTCCAACCCCTCGCCCACAAATCCCCATCTAACCTTCCCCCCCTCCAAAATAGCGAAGACGCCGAATTCCTAACCCGCCACTCCGCCCTCCCCGCCCCCCGCATTCGCGCCATCGAAACCGGCGGCTGCCCGCACGCCGCCGTGCGCGAAGACATCAGCGCCAACCTGCTGGCTCTCCAATCTCTACACGCGGAATTCGCCACCGACATCCTACTGATCGAGTCCGGCGGGGACAACCTCGCGGCGAACTACAGCCGGGAGCTGGCGGATTTCATCGTGTATGTGATTGATGTCGCGGGCGGGGACAAGGTGCCCCGGAAGGGGGGCCCGGGCATTACGGGGGGGGACTTGTTGGTTGTGAATAAGGTATTATATTATTCCAGCTTGCCCCTTGCCCTATTTCTCCTTCCCCTTCCGAACCAACTAACCCCCTCCTAAGACCGATCTCGCGGTAGCCGTCGGCGCGGATCTGAGCGTCATGGAGCGCGATGCGTCACGCATGCGCGAAGGCGGCCCGACGATTTTCGCAGAGGTGAAGAATGGGAAGGGTGTCGAGCATATTGTGGGGCTGATCTTGAGCGCGTGGAAGGCTAGTGGGGCGTATGAGGTTAGTTTGGAGAGGTGGAGGAGGGAGGGGAGGGAGGGTGGTGCGGGGAGTGGGGATATATGAATGGTGGTGTGCGGTGATTAGGGGTGTTCTGGTGAGAGTGGGAGCCAGGGTTTGGGGGAGGGGTGCGGGGATGGGATGGGGTTGGAGGATTTGTGGCAGTGGGGCAGCGAGATTGAAGAGGCGGTTTGCGGAAGCGAGGAGATGTTTCAATGAGGATATGCCGCATTGTCAGACATCAATCGAGTATCGTCTCACAAGGTGGCAACAAGTCCTGCAAATCGAATTCAGTATCAACAGATTTCTCATTCTATATCAACCACCTCCCCCCACCACCTCAGCGCCAGTAGCAACAATACCACCTCCCTTTCTCAACCCGGGCTCAATGATCGTACTAAAACTTATAATACATCCTCGCCCGTCCCTTCCAAAGAAGAGAAAAAAATACATGAGCTATATCAGCCACTTTGTAGCGAACGTGGTGTGCAACCTTTTTTGACAAAGGAAAAATACTGTGACATGGCAGGTGTAGGTAGCTTTCTAGAAGCCTAAAGTGTTGTAAGAGATTAAGTGATTAAGTAGCAAGATATCTTGTAAAAAAGCTGGCAACGCGGGGCCTGGTAAAAGTCTATCAACGGCCGCTGGGGGTATGAAGCTGAAAATCAAAGGTTGAGAGCAAGTGGTTTTGGTGCTTGCTCTGACGAAAAAGCAACAAAAAGTGTCGAATTCCGCCTGGTTTCCCGGTAGGATCGCTCTTTTTGGGCTCGTACCAGACGGCGAGTGAGCGGGCGTGGTGGCAACACAGAGCGCTGTCAAAGCGCCTGAATAGGCGTACAGGCCGAGCGCAGATATAATGGTACAGTCGACAGGTGGAATGAAAATAGAAGACAAGACCAATCGAGGTGGCTCAATGGAAGACTGAGCTAGCCGCGAAGATGCTCGCTGCAGCAGATGCGGCCCACTCGTTCTCCTCATAGGGTGGAGTAGGCCATCTTTGGCTAACGTCTTCCTTCGGCTGGGTCCTGTCCATGTCCAATGGCGTCGCGGGTTCTGCCATGAGATTTTGGCCAAAAAGTATGCCATTCCTTTTTGCAGATGGGGATGGAGTAGGATAGGGGTTCAAAGATGACATATTGCTAGTCGATGGTTGCAATGGCTGCCTGGTGGCATCCATGGTTTGGACCAAATGCGAAAGGTCATCTTGAGTCTTCGCCCTTCGTGTCATCCCTTTGACAGCTTTCTGGACAGTGTGTAGGGCTTCGTCAAGTAGCTCATCTTCTTCATCAGGCGTCTCGTAACGTTGAGTGGGATTTGTCGAGTAGTGTAGAGCACGTCGTGTCCGACTTGATATGGGAGCAACGCCTGCGGTATTCGAGCCTTCGACGGAGCGGGAGATATGCTCATGTGATAAAGAAGGATGTCGCTCTAGCGTAGAAGCAGTGGTTGAAATTTTTGTTTGGCTTGGCTTCCGGGACACCGGGGCGCTAGGAGATGGCGACGATTCGACATAACGAGCACCCCGTACTACTCTGTCGAGGTCATTGGTGTTCTTCTTCATAATGGTGTCCATGGTTGAAGGATCGATGGCCATTGACGTCCGTTGGCTCTGCCACGGTCCACAACCTGCATTGGCTTCAATATCGTCCGAGTTTGGAGACATAGGTGCTTGAGGCCGTCCCGATAATCTTCTCGCTCGTTTACGCAGATGCGAGAAGAAGCCCTCTTTTTGTCCTCCGTTAGGTGAAATAACATCTCTATTCCCATTCAGAGCCCGCTCGGCCTCTTGACGATGGTAGTCAGCATAGTGATTTCCGTTGGAGGCGACCGATAGTTGACGGCCGATTTTCTTCGAGGCCTTGCTCTCGCTGGCTACGGTTGCATTGGCGTTCTGTGCCTGTGCAGTTACGGCATCGGAGAATGGTGAGATTGGACGGATAGTAGGAAGAATTGGCATTGGAGCTCCAATAATGGGGGTTGTGCCGTTTGTCCATGTGGCTCTTTTGCTTGCGAACGGCCGAGACTTCGTATTTGTCGTCATCTCAGAGATAGTGGTCGCATGAACAGGAGAGGGACGTGGTGACACTGTCTGGGTTTTTGTGGCTTGTGGTGATACAGCTGGCGAACTATCTCTCCCTATGAGCGACTTCCTAAACCAGGATGGCTTGGAGGATAGTGATGGGCTTTCGGTCGCGTCTCTTTGTGGCTTAGATTCAATGCTGGAGTGTTTTCTCCCCAGAACCCGGGCTGTGGATGATTTCGGCCGTAATGGATCGACTGCATCAGCAAAATAGTGGTGGTTCATTGCTTGGACAGATGTAGGTCGGTTCTTGGGGTCCCACATCAAACACCAAGTAACGAAGTCACTCAATTCCACAGGCCATTGGGGAGGACGGAGTATAGTCTCCATCGAATGAGGAGCCATCTGTAGACGCGTGAGTATCATTGAGCATAAATTCAGACATTCAATTGCACATCATACCTTAGGGAAAGAAAACCCCAATTTTTGCGCTAGCCGTGTACCGTCCCTCCAATCTCCTCCGCCAACTTTGTTGCCAGCCTTGTCATACCAGTTTCCTGGGCTGCCCATGATCTCGCATACCCTCCATACTTGATCAACCTCGTTGCCTCCAGGAAACAAGGGCTTGAGATTTGCTATCTCTACTGCCATCGCGCCTATAGCCCAAATGTCGACTGGTGCGGAATACTCACCAGCACGTAGAAGAACCTCGGGAGCCCGGTACCATCTAGTAGAAACATAAGTCGTGTAGGGATGTTGGGAGTGGGTTTCCCGAGCGAGTCCAAAGTCAGCAATCTTTATTGCGTACGTTGGTGGCGTGCTGGGCGGCGTAACAAGAGCAGAATATCTGCGAAAGGTGGTACCGGACTCGTGAGGTGCTGATGTTGATACCAGAATATTTTCGGGCTTGATGTCACGGTGGAAGAAGTTGTGAGCATGTATATGATCAAGACCGGCAAGAATCTGAAAAAGAATGCTTTTGACGCTGCTACCGTCCAAGCATTTATGGTCCCGTGCTTTCATCAGTTGGTATAGATTGCCGTCCATGTATTCCATACAGATGTGAAGTTTGTGGGATATTGGATCAAGGAAGATGTCCAGCGCCGGCACAAGATGAGCATGTACAGGTAGTGTACGAAGGAAGATGACTTCTCGGAGTTCCAGACATGGTTGAAAAGAGTCGAAAGTCTTCTTCATTGTTTTGATCGCAACCTGATATACGGTGAGCCTAAAGACACAAAATTATCATAGGTTACTAACCACACTCCCTCTCCGTGCGACATGAGCACCAGCTGTTCTAACACGAGCTAACACGACACTGCCGAAACTCCCATCTCCAATATCTTTGATGACTTCGAATTTGTCCTCGAGACAGGTCGACACGACTCCGTACGACGAACATCGCGGAGGGAAATCGGTCACGACCGTCATTTTGGCTTCGATGGGCCAAAAGTCCTATGTTTGTAGAACCAATGCTGTAAACTTCGATGCTATCGCTTCCACAACTTCGCGTGAAAGTTGTCGAATATAGATCTATTCGCAGACAGTCCTCATTCCGATGCAAGGGTTGAGTATGCTTGATGGATATTTCCAAAGGATTTCTTGAACCTCTCCAGGGAATGAATTGTGCTGTGGTTATCACTGAGATCGAAGGAAGCTACACATTGCAATGTAACGACAAGCGGCGACTCGGATGAAACGAAGAGGTCCAGGTACGGATTCTCCAGGGTGTCGAGTAGAACGCCAGTGGAAGAGGATCAAGCTTGGATTCGTCGGATTCTTTGGGATAATTGGACCCAGAGCTTTCACTCGGTATAGATCGCTGCGATGAGCGTGCTGTTGGTTGCCAACCTTCCGTGCCCAGAAATGAGAATAGGCTATTTTTGGTCGGAGTGTTTGTTGCTCGCTCCTGCCATATGACTTGGTTCCTCTACTATTGAGTTACACCGAATCTTAGGCGGAAAAGGTGTTGCAATTTGTAGATGGTAGGGAATAAGATTGGAAGTGAAAACTGTGTGAATTGTTGCGCTGTTTGTTGGATCCGGAGCTGACCCTGTCAGCATGCGTCAATGGTTCGGCACGCCAGGACGAGAGGTACTGACAAGTTAAAGAGCGAAACGGAAAGGAGCGGTGAACTACGGAAAGAATGTGGAACTTGTTATGATCGATGTCGAATGGATTATTAGCACCATAGGAAGGTGAACCGGGGAAGTTGGTGCGCGAAGTTCCTTTGGTGATCGAGGGAATGGGGGGCGCGCTGGATACGTGGTTCAGCACTAGAGGAACTGCGGAAGGGAACCAGTAGGGGAATTATTATGGCAACAATTTCTATGTCGCTAAAGTACTCTTAAGGACTAACATCAAGTCACCGGTACTTCCCAAACCTTGAACCGGTCCATATCCCTTGGAACCTTGCAGAGAATTATTCGAGACAAATCGAGTGATAATCCAAGTGCCATAATAATTAATTACTCATCAAGCCCGTTTGGTATGAACCCACCACTGCTATCATGACCTCAAAGAGCCTATCCGCAGGTGACGGGACACGAGCTTTGGTTGAAGCCTGAAAGCCTGGCTGCAGCTCTCGTGCATAAAGTACACAGGAAGGAAACGTCTCCCCCTTAATTCCAACCACTGCCGTTTCTGGGCCGAGCCGAACACTGCTTCCAACCCATTTCAAATCAAGGAAAACTCCCTGTATTTGCGTGGAGTGATGACCCCAGCCAGTCTAAATCGTCCCTGACTATCCAATTGGCGGAACATGCGTGGGGGGGCCGGATATCGCGTCCATTGGCCAGAGAACTTGACAGCGCCAGGATGGCGCCGGGGGAAACGGGAGCCCAGAGATTTGGATGCTGGATGCCACGATGTTGGTCCGTTGACGTTGATCTTCTGCAGCCCTTTCTAAAACGTGGGGCGGTGGGACTGTGGAGGAAGTGGCACCTATCCTCGCCATCGTTTGTATGTTTTGTACCCATCGCCACCTATGTGCCTTGTAACGACTTAAAAAGCTTCGTTTGTATATTCTGGGGATTTCCTTCTGGCTATGGTAAATCTATGCTGCTAATCTTATGTGGTTTTTGGATGTATCCTATCATTGAGACGCCGGCCCAAATCTGCAGTCAGAAGGTCGCCATTCTAAGCCACCAGTTGCTCTTGTACCTGAAATTGGAGGTGACTGAATAGTTTTGACGCACTCTATCCTAGCAATGGAGTGTAATAGAAACATCCACGCTTCGAGGACAGGCAGGTAGCTAGAGAACGTAGGTTGCGCAGGACTTGCTAGGATTTGTTCTTGGTTGGACTTCTGGCTGCAAGTTTCAGCGAAGCCTTGTCTCAAAAGCCAGCTGAATCGCTCGTTCTTGAGTGATATGAGATCCAATATCATCGAATGTTTGTCTTCCGGACAAAGAATCAGAAGTGACTGTAGTGAGTGGAAGCATGATGCGGCAATCCGATAGAGAGTTACATCACCACGTGTCAAGAGCTCTCAATCGCACAGTGAAGCAATTGCTTGAACTGCACGTTTTGAAAACCAACATAGAAAATGGCTGAAGGTTTGGTCGAACTGCGCTTTTCATTCTACAGATTCGTCACTTTCTGTCACCGCTCTGTTCGGCGTGTGTATATATCGTAAGGTATCTGGAACTACAAGTTCAACACAACCATTCCAATTCACTCTTGTTGGGAGGACCTTGTGACGTTCGCTTGCTTCTTTGCTTCACTCATCAAGGTCCCACTTACGCACAAAAGGATTGATGCCGGTTTGCTTTCTTCGCTCTACCACATCACAACATTCAACTTTCGACCCCAAGCTTCATAATTCTATTTCATCTATTGTGACTCCAGGTCATAGCTGACGACATCATGGGCAACAAAAAGCCTCTGCTCATCCATCCCTCTAAGAAGTCCATCTATGGCAGCGGGTATAGCGAGGCAAAGAAGAAGAAGTAGGTTTGACGAGCATGAAAACAGGAGTGATAAGCTGCTTTGTGGTCCACTATACTCATTGGCAGATTAAAAAACTGACCATGTCATTAGGCTTGAGAATGTGCAGGTACCCAGCCAGTAAGGACCCCATTATCCAGAGAGGCACTCAGAATCATATATGGCTAAGGCAGATGTATAGGACACGATGCAAAGGTTGCAAGCGCCTGAAGAACATTGCCCAATTCTCCAACAAGCAGCTGATGGACTTACGCAACTACCTTGCCATGGGTAACACTATCACTGAATGGGGGATGCTGATCGATTGCCGTCAATGCACTGGCGTACAAATTCACGAAATGACGTGTGCTGTTTGTGACGAGACAAAAGGCCTCGACGGCTTCAGCAAGGCACAGCGCCACAACCCTGACAATGCAGTATGTTTGCCTCACCAATACCTCTTTTACATAAACTTATAATATTATAGCGCTGCCTTCTCTGTGTGGATGAACACTTAGCCGTTGATCCAACAATTGCAGATGAGGAGGATGTGAGCGGAGACGAGGATGAGGAGGATGAAGGCACGACTTCTGATGGTGTAACAAATCAATACGCATTTTCGGATCTGGACGTAAGTTCTGTCTTGCCAATGCAGAAGGATTAGAGACTAACTTGGATTGAAGGATGACTCTCCTGGTGGAGCAAACCTTGATGAGACTGGTCTTGCCGCACACGACCAATCTATGAATGAGATGGAGAATGCTCGTGGTGGTGGCAATCAGAACAGTTGGATGAAATACGCCACCCAAAATGCCCAAGGCACCTCATACACCGGTTTCGATCCCCACGGTGGCGCTCACAACCTTACGCACGATCCTTGTACCGACGTAAGCAACAGTTCTTTCCGTAAGACCGCGCCTAAGGATTTGAACTTCGTAAAAGGCAAGGTAAGGATATTCAATATGCTCTCTTGCTTTTCAGATTGCTTACCTGTTTTCAGAGTTCCGGTGCTGGCAAGTTTGCGAAGGTCAAGGCAGAACGTCCTGCTCCAGCCCAGAGCCTTAGATCTTCGATTGCGGCGAGCGCGAAGGGAAGGCAGGTCAAGTACGATACTGACGAGAGCGATGATGATTGGGGGATTATTCCCTAGGTCTCACTCACCGTCAGATCCATTGGCCGGCATCAGGCGACGGAAGAGGAGAGGGGTTTTGTGGCACTGGGCTATGACCCCTATTCCTTGGAGTTGATACGGGATGGCACATAGGAGGCCTTGAACGGCATAGATCAGTGGAACTACTTGACGGGTACTCTTCAGTTTAGGATACAAAAGCTTTGCATTACCAGTGAGCACCGCTTGAATTACATGACTGTTGAGGCGATTTATATTAACGCCACCTTCTGTTACCGTTTGTTCTGAGATTACCTCGGAGAAGTAAGAACCATTCGTAGCAATGCCTTTCTTGGTTCCAAGGTTGGACGTACGCGAGACATGTAAGACTTGGAGCAAGGACGCTGGACAACGATGCAGGTAATGGTTTAAGGATTCATGTTTTCGATCTCGCATAGGCTCAACGAAATGATTGGCAAGTGAACGACTCCTTGATCGGATCTAAGGGATGTCGGCACCATATGTCACACAGAAGAGAAGCCGGCCAATGAAACAGTATCTAGCTTCCAGGGCGCACACAAAAATAAATGGGGGATTTTTAGCGATATCCCACATGAAATCATAAGGCGACTCTCAAATTTACAATCATTTTGTTGAAAGACATTAGGAACCATTATCGATCTACACTTAGACAATTACTTAGACACTGTTAAATCATATGATACTAACAATTTGATGAAAGTTTTCTCGTCAAAAATCCCATTCATTTTTCGGGTGCGCCTGCTTCGTTCATGCCTCATGCAATGGAGCCTGATCGACCATCAGGTATTTACCTAATTCTTGTCAGCGGGACATGATGGAAGGAGTAACGAATGCAAAAGGAGGAGCACACTCAGAAGCGATTGACCTCTAGTGTAAGAATTCCTCCGATTTACACGAGGTAATACTACCTACATAGAATACTGCTTTAGAGGGGCGCCCTATCTTGGTGTGAAAGATATCGATGGAGGTTGAAACGCCTCGCTTATCGTCGGAATCTCACCGTGATAGAGAGTAATTCTATGGCCAAAATAAATGGCACTTCACAAGGCTAAGGAGGTGGGGGGCACGAGCATATCAGATGCTACTTCGCCGATTCAATCGTCCACCCAAAGTCTATTGCAAAATTCTCTTCCTTGACAAAGATTAAACAGTTTCAATTGAGAGAGTTCAACAACCAGAGCCCTGGAAAGTAAGTTGATCGTTGTGGTCACGATATTCTATATATCTTGCCGTTTCTCTACTTTACCTACTACGGTTGCTGGGGTATTATTCCCTAGTACACGCTAAAATAACCCCTGCTAGCTAACATTGGGTGTTGCCAGAATATTCGGCCCCTATTTACTTCTACATCAGATTTTAAACCACCTACCAG
>JAABUS010001212.1_pt1 | contig 58203 bp, 51 predicted proteins | sample 5560161 | NCBI WGS metagenome assembly JAABUS01 (sample SAMN10711885, study PRJNA513376) | rock metagenome | isolation source: Antarctica rocks | place: Antarctica: Victoria Land, Trio Nunatak nord | collected 2016-01-04
AGACGCTGACGGTGATCCTATCCTGGGCTGCGATTTCGCTGCTTGCGGACCTGAGCGCTTGGGCGCCATTAGCGCAACCCCTTATGTCCTATTAATGGTCGTTGATGGAGATTGGTTCGAGGTTATAGTCGTTGTCATGTACGGGAGCTGTGCCTACGCTAGGAAAGCGTAGCCGAGGTGAGGACAAACCTTTAGCTGACATCTCACAATCTCACAAGACGACTCTTTAGCAATCATCGAAGGCAAATGTTGTAGTCGAAGATGGGCCTTGGCGCACCGCGAAAGTATATCAATATGCTCAATCTACGCTCTCTATGCTAATGGATCTAGACGGACCAAGCTCTCCCACGATCCTAACAACACCGCATGGAGTCGATGTACCACTGGCTATGGCCAGAAAATACTGCTATCTCAAGGCTGGAGTCCCGGAAACTTTCTTGGGGCCAAATATGCTCCACATGCCAGCTCGTACAGCAAAGCTAGTGGAACGCACATACGAGTTGCAATGAGAGACGGAAATCTCGGCCTTGGGGCAAAACTTGGGGCAAAAACCCGTGATGACCAATGCACCGGGCTAGACATCTTTCAAGATGTGCTGGGGCGTTTGAATGGTAAAGGTCAGACGGAGATTGAAGCGGATCAAAAGTCAAGGGCAGACTTGAGAAGAGCCTTGTATGCAGAAAACCGCTGGGGATCTCTTCGCTTCGTGAGCGGAGGTCTTCTAGTTGGAGATAAAATACAAAAACACGCGGAAGAAAATAGCCAGCATTCCGCAACTCCTAAAATTATATTGATGCAACCTCTACAAGATCCGGCAGTGCTAAAGCCTGAAGACGAAGTAGCGAATCCCAAAGTCCGGAAACACATTGAGGAATCACCGAAATCACTGACTGCTGAAGAGCCAAAAAAGGTTAGAAAGAGCAAAAGGGCGAGAAGTGCCGATGATACCGCTGAGCCGAACCTCGACAGAAGCTTACAGGAAGGGAGAAACACTGGCACCATCCTTACAACGAATTCAGGATGCAATACACCTGTTGATTTTAGACCAAGACAATCAAGCCCAGGCGCAGCCCAAAGACTGGCAGATAAGGCAGAACGCAAGCTCGAGAGAAACCTGAGACGAGAGGCCAGGAGGGTATCTCGTACTGGACAGGGTGGAGGACCATCGGACATGCCCATCACCCCAAGCCTACCGCAGCATGTATCCCCTTCTGTACCAGAACATTCGTCAAGAGAAAAGGCCGAACCAACGGGTAATCGAGAGACGTTGTTACCTAATGGACTCGCTGGTGGAAGACATGCTGTTAGACAACGCTACATCCGACACAAGAAGATGGCAATGATGGACACAAAGGCATTAAACGAGGTATGTCATCGCCAGACGCTTTCTTGCGACATACTTGAATGGAGCTCAAACTAATACATCGAACTTTCATAGATCCTGATGATAAAAGCATAACGTATTGAAACTCAGACATATACCCAAGCCTTTCATTTATTATCCGCATTCACAGACTATGCCATGATACTTTATAGGCTTCTATATCCGAGAGACAATTAACGCCCATGTGGCTCTAAGATTCCTGAGCCAGATTGCTGTAAGTATTGATGAATTAAAAGATGGCTGATGTGCACGCATTCCTGGCTCTTGTTATGGTTTCCCTACATAAATGCCGGGCTATGTAGTCTTTTAATTTCTCCCAAAGCCATCCTTTACCCCTGCTTTCTGATCATAAAGTCTGAGCCGGAAGTTTTCGACGCCTGGTATTGAATTGATGGCTGCTAAGGTACCTTACTAAGGTAGGACAGAACTTGCCTTATCTAAGAATTGTCAGTCAAGACTGATGGACTAATGTACCTTGAGTCAATAGTGGCCTCTTTTTTTTGGCAGATCACGTCTGCTCATGAAGTTGACCCACCGCTACTCGCTTTACCACGTTCTAGTGCCATACACTGGCCTATGCTTATTGACTGCACCATTGATCATTCAGCATTGATATGTATGCTGCAAATAATCTCGCCTGTGGCCCTAAGGCACTATCCGCCATTTCTGGCACCAATGGTGGCTGAATTGGTCAAACAAAGCGAAGTTGAGGTAACGCCAATAATGGTTGCACCATTTACTTACCTGCGCCCCAATATCTCCATAGATGATCCAATTGGCCAATCGGTTACCATTACGTAACCCAATGGCTGTCGTAAGGTACGGTACCTTCCATACTCTTAGCGAGTCGAGGCGGCTTTGTTGTTGTGTATTAGGAAACGATGGAATGTCGTAGCACTGCTTTATGCTCTCTGATCAGTCCCTTATCTCTGACTACGTCATTTACCTTCTTCATGCAACTACTTTGTTCTCATTACCTTGATCTGGCAGATCACGCGACTTATAAAGGTACCTGATCATCGATTTCGATGATCGGGCATTGAAAGTTGACTGAAAGCGCGCAGTGCTACGAAGGTACGAGCGGTACATAGTTTTGGAGTACCTGACGTTGAGGACGCAACTTAGCGTCCATACTTTAAGCTTTTCCTTGCTTTCCCCGCGTTTCGCTAAATACCCTTACCACCCCCCCTTGCTGACATGCTGACGATAACGCACCTCTGACTGTTGGTGCTACCCGTAGTACCGTTTCTTACAGGCTTATGAAACTACCTCAAGGTAATTTGCTCAGACAATACCTACCTGCCTATCCCATTCCACCTCCCTTCCAACCTCTTACGGCTCACTTTCTCATCCTTCTGCTTGACATCAAAACACAAAACATACATTGGATTTAGGGGGTCAAGCTTTACCGCCTTCTTCCGTTATTATCACTATCGGGCCAGACGATCCTTGCAGCTGCAGATCGTGTGTCCTGCGTATCCCATAGGATACAACGCATCAGGAGTACGATTCAAGAGTACAAATCACCACTGCCCGCCCGCATGTAAATTCGACGTCCAGGAAAAAGACTGATTTCTGATCACAGTTCCAGAGCATTCATACTTCTGGGTCCAAGGTCGAGGTCGTAATAGTTCCAGCAACAACTATCGAGATACATCATGTCCAGCGACAACTCACCACCGCAATCACCTCCGTCGCCTTCCGCTCGCCGTTCATCTTTCTCACCGGGTCAGAAAATTTCCGAGCTCTTTGGTCGGTCACCGAACACGGCTGCCACCGGCACTGCAGCTCATCCTAGCCCGATTGCAACCGCTGCGGCCAACGCTCAAGCTCAGCAGCGTCGACGTTTGTCGATCTCGTCACTGGGACTATCAGGCTCCCCAACACAGCCCTCTGCGTTTCCGAACGGGAGGGTTCGGCAAGAGAGCGTCTCGAGCGGCGGCTCCGGCGCTCCGTCCGTTGACGAAAGCGCCATCGAAGAAGGTGATGCTCCACCGAGCACAACACCTTCGTCACCTTTTGCTCGGAGAATGAGCTTTGGTGCACGGGCTCTTTGGGATGTTAGGGGAGGGCCTGGGAATGTAAATGGTAGAACATCCATAAGTTCGGTTTCTTCTCCATCTGCCAAAGGGCGCAATTTGTCCACGTCGTTTGGTAGAGATTCAAGGAAAGCATCTAATGATTATTCACAACGCTCAGGCGACGGTTTCAATTGGTCTGAGGGGCTCAGATCCAGAGCTGAAAGATCAGCATCAACAGCTACAAGCCCTACCGCCCCCGGTTCTGGAGCCAATCCCAGAGAACATCAAAGGGCAGCGAGTATGGCAGCGGTCGAGCAACCTATCAAAGAGATGCCCAAGAGCCCCAAGGCCCCGGATGATTTCCAAGAGAGGATCTTGAAGGGAGATTTCTACATGGATTAGATGGTGATGATCCTATGGCGGTTCTCGACGCCACTTTACGATAGTGTAAGCTACGTATCGGATATCGAATACCTTCTGTCGCCTAGCCAATACTTCGGCAAACGCTCTCTACTGGCTTGTTACTCTCGATCCAGCTTCCTGGCTCTCAATATTCCGATACAGCTTTATACTGGAGCTCTAGCTTTGACGACCACGGCGCAAACACCTAGGTCTGCTACTTTACACTGTATGTACAGTATCCTATTGGCTTTATGACGCTTTGCTCCGCGGGCACTACTGAGGAAGCATTGTGGCCCTTTTCGACAGTCCATCGATTCTCGAGGGCTCGGAACATCACGCTGTCAAGCGATACGAAGTGCGATGACCTGACATCACTCTTTCTTGCGCATCACGACCATGGCGTTATGTTGGGGTGGGGCCAGGAAGGGATTCTCTGTACCTTAGGTGGGTAGCAATGGTTTGTAGGCTTTAGCTTTTCTTCATACCGTTTTTAGGAATTCAATTCTCTCATGCATACCGGTCGTGATCAACATCCCCTTCTTATCTTCAAAGCACCTGACCTTTCAATGTTTTTCATCAAATTGGCCATCGTCAATGTGCTCAGCCATGGCAAATCATGATTATCTCCCACACTGCATTTCCAACCCCGCGATAACCAACGGTCCCGCGTTTGATCGCTACTATTTTACCCCACATAAATATCATCCATCATTCGATGGGGGCTCCCAATGACTTTCCCTCCTCCCAAAGCAACAAGGAATGTCATGTCAAGAGGCAGTCGCCAAGTCCCTTGGCTGAAGTGTTCGCTGGAAGTAGAGTGCCAAGGTACTTTACTTTCAATTGCCTACTTTAGGTACTTGCTCTACTTCTGTGTACCCCTCGGCACAGGAAATGCCCCCATTAGTCTTCAGCGTGATTTACCTATAAGGCTAAGGGTGGATGGAGAAAGTAACTTCCCCGCTTCATGTAGGATCGCCGTAACCATCATCAGGAAAGTGCGTCAGATATTCATTCTTCTGTACCCTTCTTCCTCTTCTTCCTTCTTCGGCCACATTTTCTGCTTTGTACCTTGAATTTTCATCTCAGTTTCAGCTCAGATCCAAGTGGAAGGAAGAGCAATCAACCACTGGTCAAAATCCTCATTCTACCCGTCGAAATGGGTTCGCAAGCAGAAATCCCCAAGCAGTACAAAGCTTGCGTCTACGATGACCCGGGCAGAATCTCCACCAAGATCGAGATGCTCGATATGCCAGAGCCAGGGCCTGGCGAGGTACTGATCAACCTGTATGTGTACGGTCCTTGCACCAAAATCTATTAGCAAAGGAAGAAAGCCTGTTAACCACACTCTCTGCAATCAAGTACTCATTCCGGAGTCTGTCACTCAGACATGGGAATCATGGAGAACAGCGTAGGTTTCTGCGGTGTCGAATGCAGGCTTCATCAATCTCAGCAGGACTAAGCAGCACCATTAGTGGGCCTCCCTCCCATACCCAACCCAGAAAGGTCAAGTCGGCGGACACGAAGGTGTCGGCAAGGTTGTCAAGCTAGGTCCTGGTACCGATGAAACGACCGTCAAGGTTGGGGACCGGGTCGGAATCAAGTGGGTCGCTGGAACGTGTGGGAGCTGCCGTGAGTCTGATCCTGATTTGGTCTACCGGATCTTGGAGGCTTATGGAGTAATAGCTCCCTGTCTTGAGGGTGCCGATGGATTGTGTCTTAGCGTGAAAGTCAGCGGATATTATAGGCCTGGGACATTCCAACAATATGTTACCAGTCCGGCAAAGTATGCTGTCATCTTTGAGACTCTGCTCTATGAGTTGTTACTGATAACCGTGTTTCGATAGCTACGTAACTCCAATCCCTGAATCCCTCGAGTCCGCCGACGCAGCCGTAAGTTCCTCATTCCCCCGCTCTCCCAACCCTCCCCACATCCTCACATTCAGCTCACCTTCAGAAAGCCCATGCTCTGTGCCGGTGTAACCACCTACGCCGCCCTCCGCCGCTCAAATGCCAAATCCGGCCAATGGGTCATCATCGCCGGTGCGGGTGGGGGCCTCGGCCACATCGCCGTCCAGCTCGCCTCCCGTGGCATGGCTCTCCGCGTCATCGGTATAGACGACGGCTCAAAGCAGAAACTTGTCATGGAATCCGGTGCCGAACACTTCATCGACGTCACAAAACACGACGATGAATCGATGACAGCCGAAGTGCTCAAATTGACCGGCGGATTTGGAGCGAGTGCGGTGATTGTGTGCACGGCGAACAACAGAGCCTATGCGCAGGGTATTGACTTTCTAAGGTTCGGAGGGACGTTGGTTTGTGTAGGCATGCCCGAGGGGGAGCCCCAGCCGATTGCGAAGAGCTATCCGCAAAAGTTGGTGTTTAAGCAGGCAACGATTACGGCGGTGGCGGTGGGCAACCGGAGGGATGCAACTGAGACAATGGAACTTGCCGCGAGGGGAATTGTGAAGACGCATTACGGGGTCGAGAAGATGGATAAGCTGACGGAGGTGAGTTGAGAGGTTGTGGTGGGGTTTCCGGATTCGAACTGCGCTGACTTTATGCGTTGTAGGTTTTTGAGCAGATGAAGGAGGCCAAGTTGATTGGACGGGTTGTGCTGGATCTGCAGTGAGGGCGGGACAGAGAAATTGATGGAGGTGAGCGATATGTCTTGGTGAGGTTTTTGGACCGGCCTTGCTAATGATGGATGCCGTAGATGTTGGAACAGGGGAAGTCAATGGAACAAGGTAAGTCGTGCTGGATAAGTATGCAGTAGGATTGTACGTGAAATGTATAATATGCCCACCTGGCTTCGAAGTGGCAGGAGAATCTTAGTGGGTAACCAAATTAAACTGTTTACCTCAAATTTTGTGGCTACGTTTAAATAGTAATCACACCGGCTCTTTCGAATCGACATGCGGACATGTCTACTTGAGCATTCGCGTGCAAATATCATATGGTCCACTGGTCAGGCCATCTAGCCTTCGACATCGTGGGTAGGACTCCTTGATTCACCCAATAACGTCTACATGCCTCAAGGAGAGGGAGTCAAAGACACCCGATATGTAGCAGGGGACTCGGGCTTTGCGGTACTGTCTTGGATGATACTCCTAGATGGCTAGGTATGTTACACCGAGCGGGTCGATGTTATCACGGCGAAGAAATAGGTGTTCTGGGAGTATTCGATACTACTAGCAGCTCGGTGGAGGGTAGTAGAGAAGGCACAATATGCTTGATGGGTGCATTGTCCAGATATGCATTTTGATGGAGCTGGGTGGCTCATGACGACACGCAACCCCTTGAGCTCTCGTTGATTGAGTCAGTCTAAAGCGTCTAACACACGGGACTGATATAGGGAGTAAATAAAGCAATAGTGTACACAGGACCAGCCTTTGCTTCAAAAAGTCAGAACGATCTAGAGAAAATTCGACCCCAATCTAAAGAAAGCTAAGTAATCAAATATTACATTTCGAGCAATGAGGTGATAAAGGAAACAAGATAAGCAATCGCAGGTGAGCCAGTCGCAAAATCGGTCTATCCCAACCTTCTGTTCTACAAAACATCAGAGTAGGTTACCGAGACGGCCAAACGGAGAGTCCGCCTGCCAACAAGGTTCTTACCGCCTGTATGTTCAATGTCGTTCCATGAAAGAGTAACTCAAGAGGACCGCTCGCAAGGCAGCAGTGACGGCTTGGCTCCGACCGTTTTTAAGCCATACGTCTCCGTTGTCTCTCGCGAGGACTTTCGAGAGTCAGTCGTCTTTGCACAGAGGACGTGCTTGGCTCCTCGGCTTCATTGGTGTACTCGCGGAGCATGGCTTCCAACTTGGCGGCGTAATCAATCGAGGGAAGCCCATATTCCACAGCTCGTTCATAGATTTCCTCTCGAAGTGTGGTGAGTGGCTCAACCAAGTGCCTCCACTCATTCGTGGGAAAATTAAGAAGCTGGTCAATAACAAAATCGTCGTTCATCCATGCAGGGGCTGAAGGATCCCTGGGAGGATCACCAATCAAGTACATGTAGAGATTCCTATCCCTCTCGGGCTCGTCATTGGCCCCAACCCTCGGCCAAGTGATATTCTCATAAACATCGATATCGCGATTGCAGACCTGCTGGAGGATTTCCACGAGTATCTCGGCTACTTTGGTGATTACTGCGGCGCTCAGTGGTTGTTTTGCAGTACGCGAGTCTCGATCCTGGCAGATCTGGTGAACGATCATGCGAAAGGTCCTGGCGCATTCAGGAACGTCCATATCTTGGGTTGCCGGATTGGGTGATGGTCCGTCTCTGATGTACCGGCCTAGGCTTCGCATCGCTTCTTCAGCCCTGGCACGTTGTTTGGCGTAATAACTGCTTGCGCACCTGTCTGGAGTTATGACCTTGGTGAGACGCTTATAGATACTTGCATCTCGGACTGCCAGTCCATATATCGTTGCACTGAGATTTCCAGGAACGAAAAGATCCTCCAATGACGCTGTTGTAGTAGCCTCTTGGAATCCTCGGCCGTAGTCTTGTGGAAGCGCTACGCTATCAAAAACAGAAAGCATGTCTGTTACACTTTCCTTGAGAGCATCGCTTGCTGTAAAGGAGCTCTCCAGGGTGATGCTATCATCCGAGTCATAGTCGGCATCATTACCTCGAGCCAAATTAAGCTGATCAGGTAGCGAATCGACACGATTTCCAATGAGGTCATATAGTTCACTAATTTGCGCAACCACGTCCCCTTGGCTCAAGGTGCAGATATCCTCAGCCGTCTGATTTGTCAACACTGCGCTTAAGCCATCAAAGAGCCACTGCGTAGATCAGCAAGATATTTACCTCCCAGCCCGGGCGCTGCACTTACGTATATATGAGCACAAATCGAGCGCGATTGCTGATAGTCATCGCAGGTACATTCAACTCTCCTAGCACCACTGGCTGGATCGTGAATCCGTACACTGACGGGCTTCTTCAGTTGGAAGGCGTAATAAGCATCGGATCCTAAGCCATAGCACTTCAAGCGGTCCACGAAAAATTCCGAGGCGAGACCCTCGACTGCACGGAGGGAGGAACCCGGAGACAGGTTCTGGATATTATACAATAATCCCGAACTTCCGTGGATTGGGGCCTCAACTTCACGGACAGGGACCGCAATATGTGGAGCTGATTGGTCTATGTTATCACCGCGGCGGCGGCTACCACCACGAGAACGCCCGCCAGCGGATCTTCCTGCCCGTTGCTGGTGAGCCTGTGTCTGGGAGCGTCTGGTTGGCGGCATTCCTCCGATATTGAGGGTCTCAAAGCTCCGAGTTGGAGTCGACATGGAAAAGACCGGAGTGAAAAATGAGAATATGCCTATTGTTGGAAAGATGTTTCGAGTCAAAGCATGCCTTATGTAGTGCAACATAATCCCCAAGGCTTAGGCAGCCGGTCGGACTATGAGACAAGGGGAAAGTCGAGATATTTGGAAGATATCAGCCCCAAATGGCGCTTAATGTCTGACGCCAGTAAAAGCCCCCTGGAGGGCCATGGAAAGAGCGGATCTGTACACGCCGCTATCCTCCGAGAACTCTTACCGTCCTATCAAGCGGTCTACAAGACATACAATCAGTGAAGCATTAAGCTCAGCTGTATGAGCCGCACGGCGATGTAGCGTCTCTGCCACGGCCAGGATGGAGTATTCCTAGGTTGACGCGGAGAACCCGGTCGATCTCCCACCAAGCCGCCATTTGATGTTGGGTCTTACATCTCATCATCTCAGCCCCCATACGAACACTTGGTCAGTGGACGGCCTGGGTCTTGGTCAGTTCTTCGCACGCGAAGAGACCATTGGTCATGTTCATTAGTGAGTCTCTGCTGTGGAAGTGATTAGCTCGGCGACGATATCAACCAGTCAGGCAGCAACAGGTCCGGTGTTGCATTCCCGAGGCTATATTCAGGTCCTCGGCATTATCGTCACTTCGGTGAGAGGCCGAAGAATGGCCAGAGTGACGGATAGGTGTGAGTGCAGGAATCACCGCATGGAATTCTGTTCACGGGATCTACGGCAGGGTTGATTACTAAGCAATCTGTGGTGCGGAGTGCTGTGGAGAGCGTTGCCGCTTCGTGGCTGAGGTCGCTAGCCGGCGGACTAATCCTTTCCGTGAAAACCGCATCGACATCTCAGCAAGGCATTCTGAGAGCAGAAGTTTTTGACTGAGCGAACTCACCATTCTCCGGCTCTCCGTATCTACAATATCTGAACAGTCTGCCTCCTAAAGCCCCGACAATCAGCCGTAGTGCTATGGAAAGGGAAAGACCTTGAAGACCGGCTTTCCTTCTGCCTGTAGCCGAATCGATGTCACTAACAGAAACATAACCTGCCCCCCCTTCTGGGAGGACTATTGGAACCGATGCTGAGGAGTACGCACAAAGTTAATATTGCACTGCCATAGACTTCGCGACGACACCGCAAGGGAGCCCTCTTGAGTATCATCAGTGATCAAGATAAAGAACCACAGCAACTGCTCTAGAGTAGGTCGTTGGTATGTATCCTCTGCTGCATCACAGACTTTAGATACTGCCACATGTTACGTGGTGAGATCCGTAGTCGGAATCGTTTCAAGTTTCAACATCCAGGGGACCATAGCCATGGCTTGCAAGGTGATAAGGCCTGTCAGATTTCATCTGCAGATCTGACAAAGATTGCTGATCTGGTTTTCGAAGGGGTTTACCAGGAGAACCTCGATGTGGGAGCGGTAAACACCCGGTGCACGAACTTGGCCTTTTCGTAGAGAACCCGCATGATAACTTGGACATTGTCTACAACCGCAGCAGCGAATAGAAGAGTACGATTCACATTTGGTGACTTGCTATGATGAACTAGAGCGTGAGCAGACGCAAGCCCTAACGGTATGGGTTCCATCCACGAAAATCCGAAACAACGAGAGGAAAAACAATCTTAAGTGGACCTCAACGATGTTCCTCCGGAGCTCGATGAAACTCATCCTAAGGGCTCTGACCCTCTTCTTCATTTTCACGGAGACAGACGCTCTCGTAGTGGTGTCATAGAGTATAGAAACAGCACTCATAGCTATTAGGCAGGCATTGCGGCGTACTGCTTGCTTTCGAATGATATACTGCAAGAACATTCAACGAGATGTGACAGCTACACTCAGTACGTATTTGAGTACTAGGAGTATCAGGCACAGCAATGCTGGAAAGCAATTAACAAGCAAACCGGCTCCCATATTCTAGTTGCAGATCTGGATTGTCCTAGGCATCCTGGGTCAGGAGAGCAACTGTGATCGCCGCACCTTTTTATAGCTTCCTAAGGTATCGTCGCAATGCCGATAGTTTGGTTGGACATAAGAGGTCGAGATTGAGGGACTTAGCGCGCAGCAAGCGAGGCTGTGGCGGATATCTCGTAGGGCTGGCCCATTACGCGGTGACCCCAACTCGTTTGAAAGGCCTTGAAACTCTGCTTCACTGAAGTCCTCAATCCCTACTGTGTTCTTGTAAAGCTGATTCGCCTATCAACGAAGGAACGGCCTTGAAACCATGGTGTGGTTCACTGCCTTTGCTGTGGGCTCGAAGCCTTCCCACCTCAGAACCTCAGTATTCTCACGATAGAATATTGAAAATACTGCGGATCTGTGGTATTGACACGTCGAGGCGTAGGTTTCAGGTTTGGAAAAGCAGATCTGCGATGGTGCAGTGGCGATGATGGATGTTCCAGCAGGCTTGATTTTACAATCCATAGGACTCGCATTCACTCGACTACTTCTCTTTAGGATCTCTTGTCTGCTCAAAATCTTGTTTCACACCATCCTTAGAAGCACTTTTGAGAGTCCCGCCAAAATAAACCCAAAACAGTCCCCGAACAAATCTCGCCCTCATCGTCCATGAACAGCTATTCCACAAATGCTGCTATCAGTTTTTACTGATCAAATTCCGCAACCAATCCAGCTTGGTCGATGAAATCGCTAACTAAATCATCTCAACGGTCGTCTTGGTTGGATGCTCCATCTTCCGATTCTCTTGGCCTGGGCAATTCCCGGGCACTGACAGCAATCGCACTTTTGCCCAAACAGTCGTCGCTGCTTCAATCGTGGTTCAGCGCCAGGGTAGTACTAGATTCTGATTTCCTCATTCACGGCTATAGCCCTGCTAGCTCTCATGATTAGGTTATTCGGAATCCCTTTCTGGTCGTGTGGTTGCTCCTTGGTCCACTTATCCCAGGACCACTGGAGTTGGCGGCGCGCATACATGCGTGGTTGAACATGGCGAATCCAGTGTGCACGTAGAGGGTTTCGAAATGACCGTGCGCCTGGTACGTCTCGTTATTATCATCATCTCCCCGATGCCACGCATCCACGGAACACAGCTTAGTAAGAGCTTCCGCAGTACGGTCTGAATCATCTAAGTATCAAAGTCTAGCTCCCGAAAGATTTTAACTCCAAGATTCAACAAAATATCAAATGGTACTACTATATTGGCAGAATATGTGAACGGGAAATTTTGCTCAGGTAGGTCAACGACACCACACAATGGCAGCAAATCATCAACCTCGTGCGCCAGAATGTGACTGTTTGGCTGCTGAGTAGTGCCATGCTCTTCATGGTTGATTTCTGTGTATCCGCCAGGGTATGCAGGCTCCGTGACCGTCAGCTGTACATGCAACCATTCCCACGCCTTGCTACAGCTTTTGAAATGGTATGTTTCTCGTGCCTTCTGGAGACAAGTCATTTCAGGCTCCACCACTGCAATGTCATCCACTAGAGGCTCAACCTTTCTCTTCTTAGTTCGAGTAGAGGGTCTGGAAGGTTTGGAAGCTCTGGTTGGCCTATTACCACTTCTTGTCGTTCGCGTTGTTGGAGGCTGGTCATTTTCGTTATTGTCTGTGGCTTTTCGCTTGCTTGCGCGAGATTCTGGTGCTTGAGCGCTTGATCCATCAATGACGCTTATAGCTACTTCATCATCTTCGTCTCTACTCACCGTCGGCTGCTGAGGGTTCATATCGATACCTGTGATACCTAATCCTTGCGGCCGGAAAGGTTGACAGAAATACCGACGGGGCTCAGCATCAATACAGCGGCAGACATTCTGATGCTTATCACGTTCAGATTTGTCAAGTCTCGACCATTCCGCATCTGTTATAAAATCATAGGAAATGGGTCGTTTGCGGTCCTCGCACGGTGCCGGTTGTGGATCACTTTCCGGTATGTGCGAAGCCCATCTTCCTCGAACCTGGTCTCTTATTGAAGGCTCTTCGATGTGGATGAGCTCATTTTGTTCGAATACCTTCAGTGCAAAGACACCAAGCTCGCCGTCTGCCTTCCGACGTACCTCTATAGCTGGTGACCGGTCCTTCTTCCCTGGCCAAGGTCCGAAGAATTTCGCATTTAACGTAGCTAGGATCGCTTCTGCAGTTCGATCGACGTCCTTTGCACTCTGAAGGAAATCTTTCCCGCTTATAGATCCAGCGCTTTTTTCATGCTTCCATAGTGTATGGTCATCCTTTTGCCGTTTATTTCTGCGGTTTGCGTGTCCTTGATTAGTCTCTAACCTTAATAAAAACGGTTGGGCATGTTCTTCTTGTTGCAATTTGTAAGCCACCAGTCAACCCATGCCTGAGAACTAAGTAGGTTTAAGGAGATGATATGATGGATAGTCCTTCGCAGGTGTGGTACGAAAGAAAGAAGGCCCTCCGGGCTCCTAGTCAGATCCAATGCTGCAGAGGCTTGTGCATTGATTCTCTCTTGGTTGTTGAAGTCGTTGAGTGGTATGTACGGATTCTGCGCATTTGCGTAGACATGCTGCTCGATCGCGTCCCAGACTCGCGCATAGAGGCCTGGTACGGTGGCTCCATTTTGCAGCACTTCAATTAGGAAGTAAGCACGGTATGCATCTCCTAGAGCGAGATCATAGTATCCTTTCTGGTGAAACAGGTATGCTAGGGACACCCAGTAAGTTGGATTGAATGGAGAGAGATGCAAGGCCCAGGTATACAATCGGAAAGGGCTCAGGTAATCCTCGCCTGTATCCCAATAATCTGCATCGGCACAGCTGTCGACGTGGCCTCTCTGTTCGATACCCCACTGGTCTAGCCCGTGCCTAGGGTAGATGCCGACCTGGTTGTTCAGATTGTTTTCATGGATCGCTTGAAACGCAAAGAGCTCATCTTTAAGGTCGTTTATTGTCGCTTTTTTGTCCTGCGGCTTGTTTCTATTTGCCAGCTCGTCTAAGAGCTCTTGCTTTAGCCATCTTGCCTTCTTATTTCTTCCTGCAATGGATACATCATCTGCTGTAACCTGCCATTTTGCGGGCGCCAGCTCACCCAAAAATTCATATTCCCAATCTTCCGCATCGAATGGCGCGTGTGCGTTAGGAAAATTGTTCGAAAGTTCGCGTCGGGAGAATTACTGTCGATTATGCTGGTGTTTGCCGTCTACTAAGTCTGCGTACACATTTCGGGTCAAGAATTCCTCGGTCCTGTTTCGCGTCTCCAGATGATTCTGCTGCGTTTCAAGATCACAATATTCGAGCGTAGCATTTGGAAGTGACCATAGTCGGTGCGCGAACTTTGTATTCGTGTATTGTGGGCAACGGACCCCATTCGATTCCACCAAGCTTGGGATGCGGAGGAAATTTCGGGATGAAAGGGTCTGCACTGGAGCGTGCAGAGGTGCTTGATAGGGATCCTGGATAGGTAGACTCTATCCATTTCTCCACTTTTTCCTCGATGGGTATCTTCTCCCAATCCTCTGAAAATATTGATCCCGGAATTCCCATCTTGGACTTGATCTAAGTGAGCGATGCGACAACTCAACAGTCAAGGATTTGTAACTGAGTGGTAAGACGGACCTCAACCGCCGCTAGAAGTTGAAGGGTGACGAAAGAGTAAGAAAGGAACCTGCTGCTCCGAGGCAGGAAAAGTACTTGTTCTCTTGAATATAATGGCAGGAATGCACCGAATAGTTGCTAGCTTACATCCCGCCAGCAGGAAGTCCGCGATATTATTGACAATGGCCTGAAACCAATGTAAAGAAGTCTCAAACCTTATCATCTCAAGTTTCAAATAGCGCACGCGCAGGCTTTCCTTGAACGAGCCTCGAAGTGTTATTTCAAACAGAATTGAAGGATCTGGAGTCATAGATAAGCTTGGTCTGCCCCCCTTGGCTCCAATACAACTTTCAACTAAAGATCTATTGAAATTTACAAAGCCCCCATGTTCACCTACCTTAACCCCAAGCTTCGTGTTCTCCAATTCTCCATGTCTTCATCAATTCATCGATAGCGTTGAGGTCCATTTGCATGCCATATGTGAACGAGTCCCAAGTATTTCCCTCTCAAACAAAAAACCTCACCGGCACGACGTTAATCATACGCGGCCGAATATATTCCGCAGAACTTCTTGTACAGTATGCAGACTCTGGAACGGCAATCATATCCCCAATCTACCATGCAAACCTCCCACGAATTTTCTCTGCCACTGACGCTCCCATTCCATCGCATTTCTCCCTAACCCTGTAAGATCCCGTACAACCACTCCCTGTCAAGTTCTTCCTTGCCTCAAAAAGAAAGCATTCTACTGACGGAATTCTCAACCCCTGCCAATACTCTCCATGGCTAAGTTTCCGCTGCTTGACCAACGTAATTGAGTTTACCATGCGCGATTCTCACGGGGGGCCTCCTATAGTGGATGGGGACGGAGAGGAAGTTGGCGAGCAGAATCCTGGAGGTTTCATAGAAGCGAGTTGAGAAGAGATTGGATCGGTGCTTACAAGGACGTGGGGCGTCTTATACAATTCAAAGGCACAGATAGAAAGATAGAAATGGAATCATTGAACTTACAGGAAATACCTGGATGAATGCGATTGCTATACCGCAAAAGCTACAAGTGAGGATCTTAGATCCATGGAGCCCGTCATGTCCTGAACGTATCCATTTTTACAGCCGCATGTTCTATTGCACAGGTCCAACCAAGTCCCAGATCTCATCCCCAAGGGTTCTGAGGATTCTAGCCCCACACCTTCCCAGGAACAACGATGGGTATGATTATACATCTTAGGAGTTTCCTGAACCGTACGTTAACTTAGAATCGAATCGGAAAAGGGGTGGAGGAACAAGAGAGTCTATCATATCCAACGACCGATGTTTTAAGTCATCGAGGGAAACGCGATGGTAGCAGGCGTTGAGTGGAGTTTTGGTGGGTGGAACTTGCTGCAAATAGCTCTGTGATGGAAGGAGTTGCGGGGGTGGATGTTGATCCTCGAGTGACGGTGCATCATGGTCGAGGAGACGTCTAATGTGGACTAGGAATGGTGCTTGGTGAGACGGCTTTGCAACGCGTGCTTGGATGTAACTTTCAGGATTGTAGAGCACCACCGTGTCCCGAAGTTCGCCTCGCAGCGCCATGTCGAGATGAAAGGGCTCCTTGTATCACCAGAATATCTGCTTTAGAGCGCGTCTCTGATGGTATGATAGCTCATCCTGCCATGAAATCAATAGTCCAGCACCATCTGGAAGTCAAAGGAACGTGTGGATACTTGATAGGTTGGCCTTGCAGCACGTCTCTTTGCCAACGGAGCCTATAGTACATTGTGATAGTCTGATGAATACCCTTCGAGACGGCGAACCGCGAAGGAGCAAAATCAGAGATTGAACGCTCAACGGATGCCGCGCAACTATATTAATACATAGCAACGAAAAGAGGAAACCATGAAGCGCATTTTCTCTTCCAAGAGCAAATAGATGAAAGAGAGATAGTAGTGATAATAATCGAATCGACTTTTTGCCCTGATCGCTTCCATAACTGTCGTTGACGTCCCACCAGTTCATCTATTTAGTGATTCCCTCAATAATACTCGCTGGTTTCGTGTAAACCAGCCTGTTGCTCACCGCTGGCGGAAGCTGCTATCGTGTACTGAGCTTCCTTTTCTCACATCCACGAGACTCCCCGCTAATGTCGATATGATAAGACAAGGTGATAAAATGCAAGGCCAGCCGATTAGTGGAGTGAACGGATATATGGCTGGCGACCAGAGAATAGCAGTAAATGAACATCTATCGATGGCTGCTCTGATTAAGCTGACTTTTCAACGATGTGACCTCGTTTTCAAGGCGGTTGATCTTGATTTCTAAACTCTGGACATATGCCCAAAGCCGTTGGTCACCCTGGCCATATGTATTATGGCTGCCCTCTCCGCTCACATGAGGTCCAGTGGAATGGCTGGAAAGGCTGTTGTTGGCAGAAGGCGCGTTGCCCATTTGGGACTGATAGCTCGGAGAACCAGCGCTCCCAGAGCCATGAGGAGGGCCTGATAGACTGCTCTGCGCGGTAGCGTGAGGATGCGTTTGCTGTGAAGTCATTTGACTTGGTAGAGTAAACCTTGGCTCCGGAGGGGTTAAGCCCGGTAGCGAAGGCAGATGAGGGGCGTTCGAATGGCCCGAGCTAGACACCGGTGGAGGTAAACCCATAGGAGGTGGGGTATTATGCGTACTTGGATTGGTCCTTCGACCGAATTGCTGCTGCTGAAACTGCTGTGTCAAGCTGGGAGATCTGGCATGTTGTATACCTGAATCTGGATGTCCCAGTTGATGAGCGTTCATGGTTCCAGGTGACAACGGTTTCGGACTCTCCGTCATCCCACCTTGAGCGAAAACATTTGGCCCCGAAGCTTGAAAGGCGGACGAGCCGCTGGCACCGGAGGGATACTGGACCATTGAGCCTTGCGTACCTGGGGGAGTAGAAGTGCTAAGGCCACCTCCAAGGTTCTGACTTGGAGGATATAGACTTCCGGTGACAGGGTTACGAACAGCCACTGGAGGATATGTATTTGGCTGCCTTGCGTGATACGCACCGTGAGGGTCAGTAGTATGACGACGCGTCGGATCTGGAGGAGTTTCGTGCTTCCTGATACTGGGCAAGCTTCTTCCTACAGTGTCTGTACTTTCAGGGTCCTCATCCATTCGCACTGGCTCCTGTGAAGCCTCGCCGGTGTACATCAGACCTTGCATGCTGTCATCGCCGCCTTTGGGTCCTTCATCTTTATCATCACCGCCAAAGCTACCCATACTCGACCTTCTGCCGGCACACCCACCTTGACCCTTATTATGCCTCGCTAGCGCGTCACCACGAGCAAAGCTACGATCACATTTGGGACACACATGTGGTCGCTCACCGGTGTGTAGTTTTGTATGGCGCTTGAGGTCATGCAGGCGACGGAACCGCGCGTCACACGTCTCGCACATGTACGGCTTTTCATGGCTGTGGGTAAGTAGATGACTTTTGAGATTGTGATGTCGAGTAAAGTCTGTAGAACAATACGGGCATTTGTGCTTCTTGACAGATGATGATTTGGGACTGTCTCTACCGAAGCCGGAATGCGGCAAGCTCATGCCGCGCCGAGCATCAGCCACTTGAGCACTCAACAGAGGTCCAGGAAATGTCATTGCTTTATTTGAGCGAGGTTCATCAGGATTTCTCCCCAAGTCTTCTACATGTCCATTGTTGCTGTTATTTGACTCTTCCCGGTCGCGGTCTACGGTCTCTTCCATTCGACCAGGACTTGCTATTGCCCCATTGGTGCTTGGTGGACCACCAGCAGTGCTTTCCAGAGTACCGAAACTCGACATACTCAAGGGGCTGGTCTGCATGTTGTTTTCACCAGGAGAGGTGGCAGGTAACTTGATGACAGACGCAGCTGCCGCAACAGGTTCGCTCATGGTATTCGTGGCGTTTGGTGCATCTTGTGGTTTGCTCTGACCCGCGGCCAGCCCTCCCAACAACGCTCCTAATGCGTTGTTGGCCGGGTTTGGGCTTGTTTGTCGACTAATAGCCTTATCTTGTTCTTGTCTTTGCCGTTTCTCATCAACCATAGCAGCCACTGCCGTGAGAGGCTGCGGCGTATACCGAGAGGAAAGGGCACCTTTGGGTAGTAGGGATACGGGCGATGAGGTCAAAGGACCCTCGTCAGGTAACGAGCTGGCTAGGGTTTCCGGCGAACGTCTGCGCTTGCGGGGAGGCTGGGGCTTGAGAAAATTTGCAGGATCGGCGGCAGTAGATAGATTTGCGGAGGACGAGACGGAGGTTGGCGTGTCAGGAAGAGTAATGGAGGTTGTTGAAAGTCCGGTTGGAGTACTGGGTGTCGAAGCTGCTCCCGTGGGTTCTGCCATCTATCGCAATAATGAGGGTACGATTATATGGGTCCTAGAGCGGACGGAATGTAAGATCTATCCTGAATGGCAAGAGTCAGTCTCTGCTACTCGGCAACTTCAATCTCCACGTCTACGCGGCATTGCACATGAGTCCGCGACACGAGCTTTGAGGGAAAAAGCCGACAAAATCCAGCTACAACTTTTATGGAGTATAATGCATGTTGGCCAAAAGGGATTTACACCAAGCTAGAAGATTTTCGAATATGCTTTGACACGCGCCCTGCTTTCAGGTGTTGTTGGGGTATGTGATAGGGAAAAGAAAGAAGGTTGAGGTTTCTGGAAAGCAGAGCATACCGTGGGCGTCGAATCTGTATATGTGCTCTAGACCTATCCTCCAAACTCAGAATCGCCGCGCGATCGCATGGATTGGAGGAACGGGCGGACGTTTTTGTACCAGACGAGTTGGAGGAAGCATGGCCTAGCGAAAGATTTCCACGTAGGACAGGTACTTTCGATTGGGCAGTATGTACGGTACGAGTCTACTATGTTGCGTCCGAGGTCCCTAACGAGTTTCGACTCGAGAAGTTTCCCCTCTGCAAATAGAGCACTTGGCTCTTTCACAGCTCCTGTCCTCTCGAGTCCTGGTTAGCCTTGAGTGCGCCACATATACGAGGCAACAACGAGCAGGATAGGAGCGATACCTGACAGTCAGATGAAGTCGCAGTGGTCACAGATTAGCGGTATGGAGTCGCAAGTTGAGAGCGACTGATTGAAGGCACCATGTTGGGGGGGGGGGGGGGGGAAGGGGGAGGTTTCCACGGTTTGGGGAGTTTTGGGATTCAATAATACTTGATTATGGTTGCGGCGGTAAGGTGTAGTAGCTCCGCAGTGTTTCTGGTGTACTTTACTCCATCAGGCAAGGGTGGCTGGTTTTCTGTTTTCCCTCGGCTGGGCTGGTACTCTCCGTATTATTATGGTATCACACCACACACAGGAATGAATCATCATTGTATATTTTGTTGCGCTAGGGTAATGACTTGTGAAATAACCAGAATACCAAGGCAAGTTGAGGTACCTTAATGAGCTGGACATGGACCGCATTCAGTGATTGGATGCATGTTCCTCATCAAAGGCGTGGAGAGCTGAGCCGGTAAGACGCTAGGATAACAATACCGTAATCTATGATGGTAGTATGATAGTATCTGAAGAGGCAAGTCTACGCCACAATTGGCTTCCCAAGTTCTCAACGCAAAAGCTTAAACCTTCCGTGGTACTGTGACGATCGAAGGCTAAGGTACCGTACCTGCAATATGTATCTTTACTCTTTAGGGTACTCCGTACTACGGTCCTAGGTAAGGTAAGGTATGCAGAAGATTTGACTCGGTAAGGTAGATACACATTGACCTATATTTCGCTAGAGCAACTACAAAAGGCAGCTGCTATCTACCTTGACTATGAACATTAAGAGAACTCTCTTTACTGACTTCAGTGGGATGTTTGTACTAACAATCATTACCCCAGCACGCCCAGGTACAGTACCAGTGTAGTCGTAACTTAACTACAGTAGGCCGTAACCTCGTGCTGTCCCTTCCGACGTCATGGTGTACCTTACTGTAAGGTAGATCGTCATCCGGAGTCCCGGGATTGGCAGAAAGCCATAAACAAATCCAAATAAAAATTAGTAGACCCTCGATTCTTGGAGGATTATGGATATCGATTCGGATTTGAGGTTTAAGTGCAGGTGATAAGATGAACTGGTCAAAAGAGCGTGCGAAAACGATTATTCTCGACTTCCATCCCGAGGCTACTACTTGTATTGACTTTCAACAACCCCCCGGTGCCTGGTAACTAAATGTTAAGGGTGACAAGTATCATATAGAATCGCATTACTTTACACAACAAACATTATATAGGGTCAATATGAGACCAATGTAGGTATGATAGAAAACAAGAAAGTCATAAAGTCGTTTGACGCATGAGGAACCCGAAGAGGACCGGAAAGTAGGCCAGCCCTCCACAGGGAAATGCTGAGCGAGCCGTATGCGGAACAATTGGAACTCTCTTACCACTTGTTGAAAGAATCTTCTAAACATGCATTTCTTTCGACGCGTTCCTTCTCTTTGCTTCCTCCAACGCCTTTTGAAGTCTCTCTTGGTGCCCTGGATCTTCTTTTCCAGCAACTCTTTGTGGTACTTCTGCATGTCCGTTTTGAACACCCAAGAAACACAAAAGCTTTACAATCTCATCGTTGGTTTTTCTCGAGTCTTCCCTGATGAGAGCCAGCCGGTGCTCGAGATCTCTCAGCAATTTATGATCTTCTTTTGCCTTTTCCTCACTCAATCTTCTGAATGTTGCTGGATCTGCATTCGCGAATTTGGCCGTTGCCACCGAGACCTCATAATCTGCCGCATTCAACAGCATGTCGGCGACGTGGAATGTCTGAACAATTTGCTCCGACGAGGTAGCTAGAGCAGCCGTGACTGCCTTCGCCCTCATAACTTCGTCTAGTCCCACTTCAGGTTCGTTTGAATTTGGAGCGGAGGCAAATGCTCTCTGCGACGCAACTCTGCAAATTGCTCGATGAATCAATTCCATATAGTCCTGATTGGATCCAACGCCTCTCAGGGTATTCTGATCAAGTGAATCCATCAACTTATTTGCTCTTACGTCACGCTGGTGACAGTAATCAACAATTGCATTCTTTTCTGCTTGTTCAAACTGCTTCTCGAGCTGTTTCACCTTGGTCACATTGCCGAGCGAGTACCAAGGCGAAAGCTCGGTCTTCTTAAGTCGACGGTCCCTCTCAAGAACTGACTCGAAAGCCTTCTGATGGCGTATTTCAAGCTTCTGATGCAAAGCGAGTAACGAATCCATCGTTGGTGCAAGTGCGATTCGATCACTTGATCCGTCAAACATATCTTTGCCTGCCAGAGTCTCGTTCAGCAGATCCGTATATTCGGTGTGAAGAGGAGTCAACTGTTCGATCTCAAAATGAAGTCGGGTCCATACGAGGTCGAAGACTTCAGTCACAAAAGTCTGATATTCCAATCGATCTTCATCAGCCTTAGTAGCAGCTTCGGATTGTTTGAATTCCGACTCAAGCTCCGAGATATCTCCATAGCCGATTTCGTGATCATCGAAGAGTGCGTCAATCCTTTGTTCAGACTCAATTTGTCTTGCATGTCTCGCCTTCTCATGGTTCTCACGTAGCTTTTTAGATTTAGTATCCCAGGCGACCACGCTCTGATGAATGAAGCTAAAGTCATCTGGGACTGCGTCTATCCTACGTTTCAAGCCTTGAAGTGAGATAGCTTCCTCATGGATAGTTCCAGATCGAGGCAATACAGAGACCAGAGGATCAAAATCAGCTTTCTCGAAACGTCGCAGGTCCAGTGGCTCCTGAGTACTGCGTTGAATTGCCGGAGCGTCCAATCCACCAAGATCCTTAATAACGATATCGCCATCATTCTTATTGCTGCTACCCACAACGGTCTTCTCGGTCGGGTCTATCCTAGTTGTTCTTCGATCATCTGTCTGGTCACTAGTCTTCGGCCCAACGCCTAACGAGCCGATCTTTAATGCTGCATAGGGTCTATAGGACTGACGCTTGGTGGACAAATCGGTAGCATCTGGCTGACTATATCTGAATGGTGTGTAGGCAGGTTTGTGAACATCTGGGATGTCACCTGATCCTGATGGGTTTGGCGTGTCCGAATTGGATTCATGTTTGCTGATATTGCTATCACAGCTCTGATTTGTGTTTGTAGCACATGAGACTATGGGTCTTCCTCCTGGGCTGTATTGCACATCATCCGAAGAATCTACCATAACGTAAGACTGATCCCCGGTTGACAGGTTCGAAGCTTGGTCTTGCACTGACGTCGTGTCTGGTTTGGGAGTATGTTGGACCATGGTCAAGGCTGGCTTGCGAGGAGACCTACCGGCATCCGCCGGTAATGCGGGTAGAGCTTTCGAAGCATGTGGTAAGTTTGTAGTCTTAGTACGCTGAACAGGAGTCTCTTTGACCGGAATGTTCTTTTCAGTTGGCGGCTCGGCGTCAGTTCCGTATAAAACGGCTCTTAGTCGAGTCTCGCGACTAATGAAGACCTCAAATATTTTGAATTTATCATTGTCAGTCTCTGCTCGAGCTTCCTCGCGGAGCATCACGACATATCTATTCAAAGACGCCTTCGCCCATGGGTCAAGATTCGCGTAAGGATCGCTAACTTCAATCCTCTTTGATGGGAGGCTGGGAGATGTTGCAACGACTGGGTGCCTCTGTATATCGTTTTTCGGATCCTGCGGGATGTCTCGCTTGATGGACTTCTGATCCGGACTAGCTAAAGAAAGCGAGCTGGCGGCGGCACTCGCACTAACACCTTGATTTGCACGTTGATCCGGAGAGTCCTTGGGCACCAGTGGAGACCCAACATGCGATGGAGGGATAGAATGACGACTATCGTCTTGGACTTGGGAAACCTGTATTGGGTTTGGGTAGTCAATGTGCTTCGGTGCGACTTGGTCCTCGTTCACAAGGGAATCGTGACCTGAATGTTGCTTCTCCATCGTATTTGCAGGCTGATCCGAGCTTTTCAGTAATTGTTCTGTGTGCCGCAAGGGGCTCTCAGAATTTGACGCGGGTCTGCTATGATCAGACTGCATAGGAGTGTAGACTTCATTGATGGACTTCATTTGCGAGCTATGGTTGCTGATAGCTGGGCTCGATGATCTTTGGGCTTGCGGATCCAGAGTGTGCGACCACGCCTGGATGGTTTCGTCCATAATAGTTGCCTCAGCCTTGTCAGAATCACCAGACGAGCGCTCTGATTGCGATCCCGGCTTATCCGTTCCGTTAGAAGATGGGATTTGGGCTTGCATCCCTGAGAGGTTAGACCTTGATTCGTGGCCCACCTCTGCAGAGGCCTCTCGATTTCGTGCAGATCCAGCCGCCGACGAAGAAGTCTCCAACTTTACAGTGTCTGTGGATAGGGACGCCGAATAGTGTCCTGCAGACGCTGTCGCGACCAGGTCAACCGGTCTTAGCTGCTGTGAACCACCAGGTGGAGGCGAATCAGCAGGCAGCTCAGCGAAATCTGCAGACACGGGTACATGTGATGGTGGTTCTGCACGGCTGTAAAGGTCGGTGTCGTCTACCTCCTCGGCTTCATAGTCCCCGAAATGCTCCCAGTCTGATGGTCCGCCGAAGCCTAGCGCAGAGGCGTTATAAATCCCAAGGTCTGAATGATACATGTTTGTCGTTTGGCTGTATGTGGTACTCCGTGTTTGTTCCGTGGCAGAGGTGGAGATTGGCGGTACTTGGGAACTACTCGAGGCATTTAAAGGTGTGGTAGGACCAGAGAAGGTTTGACTGTGGTCGTTGGTAGTGTCTGAAGAAGAATGCGGGGAATGCCAATAGAATGAATTGTTTGTTTCAGGCTCCTGGACGCTGGCATCCTGGGGTCTAGCCTCATCCTGAGGCATAGATGTTTGAGGTCCTTGGGAAAAGGCTGTATTGGATAGCGTTTGATTGGTTCCCTGAGCCTGCTGATTCGTGGAATTCGCTGTGGAAGGTACTTGATTGTTACTCATGCTCTGGTTACGTACTCTTTGGGAGAGAGCAGCGTGATCTAATTGCGGAGATGGAATGTAGGGGGTACGAGACTCCCACTGATTGGCCTCAGGCACCCAGCGAATGTCATCACCTGATCCTACCGGCGAAACAGAAGACTGATGCAGTAATTGGCCAATATGAGATCGATCAAAGTCGTTGTTCTGCGCTGCGAAAGTCGAATGTGGGTTGAGAGGTGGCGGATAAGTTGGCTGATCCTGCAACTTTACTCGAGGTGATATCGCTTCCAAAGTAGCGCCATTCTGTTGCTCCTGACCGATAGAAGGTTGTTGATACTGGTAAGGCTCGTGACTGAGTGGGGTTTCGTGGTGGTACATTTGTATTTGAGGGGGATCTGAAGGATATGAGGCCCTCGCTTGCGAACGTGGCTGTATCTCGTTTATATAGGCCTGGTGCAATTTCGGTGGATGTGGCGGCGGTTGGGGAGGTGGTGGTGGCAGAGTTGGCGGAAGAGTCGTAGATTCAGGTCTTGGTATTGAAATAATCGTGTTATTGTGGGACAAGAGGGGATGGCCTTGGGGGACCGATGGAGGTTGCGAGTTGTAAGCGACGGGCTGTAGGATCTCAGAATTTTGATGACTTTGTGAAAATGGAGGAGGCAGGTCCGGCCGTAAATAAGCATGGGTTTGACTTGGACTGTCATTGGTGATATTGTGAGGTCTTGGCTGAGCAGACGTTCAAGTGTCAGTTATTCGAAAGGGCAATAGTTGTGAACATTGTTACCGTAAGATGACCTTACCGGCAATTGGGGAGGTATGGCGGGTGGAACCGAACCAATGCCATGATTGCTATTGAAATTTACTCCCCAGGTTGACGTATCTGAACTGGTTCCAGGTATCGCAGGCTGACGGAATGCTGGGTGTACAGGCGACTGTTGTGCGCTAGGCATAAGACCATAAGTATTTGGATTATACGGGGCACTGGAAAATTGGCTGGCTGGTGGAGCAGAAGGCTGAAAGCCAGGTAGATTTTCGAAATAATTCTGCCATGTCTGTCCTGCATCCAGTGGAGGAGGATTTGAGGTTGGGTTCACCCCTGGTCTTGGAGGATAGTTCGGCGGGCCAGGAGAGCGTCGAGGTGGTAAGTTGGGTGGCACATCGAACGCAGTACCTGTGCTCGGTTTGGAGATCAGTGTCACAACGTCAAGCATGACTGTCAATGCTGAAGCTCTTTGACATACCGTCGTTAGCGGGAGAGCCGCGAGGTGACACCTGTGCTGGCCCATAGTAGTATTTACTGAGCGGCGGAAGAGCCGAGTTCGCTAAACGTTGCAATGGAGAATCTTGCCTCTGTCGGCCGTCCTGCATGATGTTTGCCTAAACTGATGGAGGAAGACCAGTAATGAGGAGATCTATCGCAGTGCTTATTCTGTACCGCCCCAATCCACATCTTTCATTTATTGTTCAGTCACAGTAGTCATAGTGGCTCTGCCAGATGACAGTTGACAATGCGAATGGCTGAGATAGTCTGGCATTCTGGCGGGCCCCATCTGCAGTGCGACGGAGAAATGTCCATTGGAGATTGAACTCCCGATTTGCTCATATCATTAAGGCAGAGACAATGATCTACCTGCAGGGATATTCCCGAAGTCTCGTGACATTGAGTCGTGAAGGATCTATTTCTGGACTTGACTTCGATTGTACCTAGAGTAACAGCAATATCGAATATCTTGCGGAAGACATGAGGTCTCTGTGTTGAACATGTTTAGATCCGATCAGGATTTCTGAGGGTTTCAGGCTATGACAGATACAGAATGAATACAATAAAGTAGTAATGCCTGTTCGAGGGTTTGTTGAAGCAATGGATGGGGTACTGGACGCGGAATACCTCCGCTGCTTAGTCAAAGACACTGTCTGCACAAGTTTTGTGAAATGTCCGGCACGGTATTGAATTTTACACTAGTCAACTAGCGCCCATCGCGCTTCACGCGATTTCAAGTTGCACTTTCCTCGCGTGGCTAAAACAGCAACCCTCCTAAAAGTCGCATCACAAAGCAGCAAGAGCCCTTGATCATGGCGTCCTCAGTGCTGGGTAAAAGGGCAAGAGCTCCCGAATCACTCACTGGTACCTACCAGAACGTCTTGAATGCCACTCCCTCGACTAACTCGACGTCTCAGAGCCATCTTCCATCTCTTCGCGCGTCAAACGGAGAAACCAACTGCTAGTCGTCCACGACGAGAACGCCAACCCAGAACTTTCGTACCATGTACAGCACTCGGCCCAGTATGGTGGATCCATGCAATTGGACGAGCTGGACGATCCATTTCGATGCTCAATTAAAAGTTCCAGAACCGTTTCAACACAGGCTCAGCACACTGTCAAAGCAGGGAGATTCCTATTGTCTCCTACCAAAATCGTTGACCACTTCAAGTCCTCGAAATTAACCTCAAGTAGGTCGTGAATGCACTACGAAATATATGGTCTGACAGGTGTAGGAGAAAACCCGAAGGTTGTACAAGCCCGAACACCGCAGACTCCTCGACATCGAGATGCTCTTTCCAAGAAAGTACCGATTACCCCACGTCATCGAGTTGGTCTGATAGGAAAGCCTTTGGCTCCCCGTACACCGCGCACACCACAGACTCCCAGCAATGCGCCGACGGTTTACAACAAGGCTCGCGAAATCTTCGCGAGAAGCGTGGATCCAGGACGCTTGGTGGGACGTGAGGAGGAGAGAGGAGAGTTGCACTCGTTCATTCAAGAGGGTATCGAAACCAAGTCAGGCCGATGTTTGTACGTGAGTGGGCCTCCAGGTACTGGCAAGAGTGCCCTTGTTAGTGAAGTCTGTCGGTATATCCAAACACACGAATGTGTCAAGACGTCGTACATCAACTGCATGAGCGTGAAGAGCTCCAAAGACATCTACAGCAAGCTCTGTGAAGACTTGATAGGTGATAGTCGAGGCGCACGGGAAGATGAGCTTGAAGAGCTACGTACGAAATTCCTACCAAAGGAAAAATCATCTGCCTACGTCTACGTTGTGACCCTTGACGAAATCGACCATCTCCTGACACTCGACTTGGACATCCTGTACACGCTCTTCGAATGGTCTCTACAGCATTCGTCAAGACTCGTACTGATCGGAATAGCGAATGCCCTTGACCTGACCGACCGCTTCCTCCCCCGCCTCAAGGCCAGAAATCTCAAACCGCAATTGCTACCGTTCCTTCCTTACACCGCACCTCAAATCGCATCTGTCATCACCACCAAGCTTCAATCACTCTCTCCTGCCGGCACGGGCCTGGATAATGAAAACATCCCTTTTCTCCAATCGACCGCAATCCAATTCTGCTCCAAAAAGGTTGCCGCCCAGACTGGCGACCTCCGCAAAGCCTTTGACATCATCCGCCGCACCATCGACCTTGTCGAAGCCGAAGTCAAACAGATACGTCTAAGCGAGCCTACCACTCCCTTGTCCACGACAAGACCTCCCTTACAAGAAAACTCAAACCTCTGCTCCCCTTCAACCCAGCCCCTCAATTCCTTATCCCTCCTCACGCCAGCCACAGCTCCACGCGCTACAATCGCGCACATAGCCCGCATTGCCGCATCCGCGTTGAGCAACGGTACACCGCAGCGCCTGCAAACTCTAAACCTGCAACAAAAAGCTGTGCTCTGCGCTCTACTTTCCCTGGAAAAGTCGAACCGCCGCTCTCAGAGTTCCAAAACCATCTTTGCTACACCATCCAAAACGCCCTCCAAATCACCGTCCTCCCCGACTGCACCCACAGTCCGGAAAGTCTACGAGACCTACTGCTCCCTCTGTAAGCGGGAAAACACACTGCATCCGCTCACGGCCACGGAATTTGCGGATGTGATCTCTGGGTTGGAGACGCTGGGACTAATTGGGGAGGATGGGAGGGTTCTGGCGATGAGAATGCGGACGCCGGGGAAGAAGGGGAAGGGGATGGTCAAGGGAGAGGAGAGGAGAGTCGTCAGTTGGGTTGGAGAGGGTGAGGTAGAGGGGTGTCTTGAGGGTGTGGGTGGGGGGATCTTGAAGGGGTTGTTGAGGGACGAGTGAGGACATTGTACGGGTTCGGCCCCTGGGATGATGGGTGTAGATTAGGGTTCTAGGGTGTTAGTTTGCGGTGTTGGTTACCCTTATGAATCGAGAGGTAGAGCCTGTTGGATAAACAGCATACATCTTCCTTGAGCTATCGCATCTCGAAACGTAGCCCGGCCTACAAAATGTGAATCTTGGCCATACGCTGCTGGCGTGGAGCCTGCATCTTAACCCACCTTCGCCGAAGCGCATAATTCTCCCTCACAAACGCTAAGTTGGTCATAGCAAAATACACAATCGAAGCGAAACCTTCCAACACCTCAACAATCAATCAATCAATCATCCATTGGGCGATCGCTCAATTGAACCCCCACCGGCCTCTCCCCTCCTTCCTCTCCCAGACTGCCTCTCTTGCCCATCCCCGCTACGGGACCACCAGATAGCCTACCCGAGCTTAGACTGCCCGCTGCTTTCCTCGCTGGGAAAACGGTTCGCCTTCCTATGGAATCTCTCTTCTCGTTTGAAGCAGGTGTGCCGTTTGTGGCTTCTGATGCAGCGGCAGGATCAGAGACGCCGTTGCTTGTATGTGCGTCTTCAGTCATGCTGGTGGGATGGTCCTCGGGAATCATGTGTGGGTTGTTCTGGACGTTGTTGAGAGGGGTGTTGTGTTTTTCGACAACAGGGGATGCCTCTTTGCCGTCGGGTACCTCGAGGCTACCGCGCGCTGCTACTTTTCGTGCGCCGTCACCTATCGCCGTGGGACTCGTTTGGATGGGGAACCTCGTCTGCGGGGGATCGCTAGACCGATCACGTCGATGAGAGCGGCCATTGGCGTGGGGAGCGGGACTACTGTTGCGGGATTTGGAGGCGATGGCGCGGTTGCGGGCTTCCATGTTGGCACGACGATTGCTTTCATCAGTGCTGATACCGCGGAGGCGGGGCGTGCCGGAGGCGGCGTTGCCACTGGGAGTGTGTGTCAGGGTCGAGGCGCGTTTCAGCTCGCCGAAGATGGCTTCCTTGTGGGCGAAGAGATCGCGAATGAGGCGGTAGGAGTGGCGCTCGTGCATGGTGAGGGATGTGTCTGTACGAGGGCGGAGAATGCAGGGGGCAAGGGCTTGGGCGAGAGAGGAGGTGTACTCTTCTGTTGCTGAGGTGAGTTCGATCAGGCGGGTAAAGTGGGTGGTTATTGCGTCAAGGGTGGCGATGTTGGCGAGGCGGAGCTGGCCGAGGGTGTTTTGGAGGACGGAGATGCGGGTTTCGGAAGAGGTCGAGGAGTCAGGAGTTGAGTAGATGGTTTTGATTATCTCATAAACTTGGGAGGAAACGAGGGAGTCTAAATTGTTGGTTAGCAATGGGCCTACAATTGAGGGAAGGGGTGGAAAATGAAGTACCGGGCAATTCAAGGAGGTATAACTTCAAAGCGCTTGCAACAATGGGTATCTCATATCGCTCTAAAACTTCACGAGGAATGGCTTTGCCTGTATTTATGGTATTTCGAAGGTGATGCGTAGCCGCCAGGGGTACGTCTACCAGCCAAATACCTCGACGAGCCTCGTCACCCTCAAGATCGGGGTAATCTATGTGCTTTAGTGAGCTGAGTCAGTTTCATGTCTTCAGAAAGTGCTTACGGTTATCAAGAAATGTAAGAATTGTAGTCACGACTATTGGCACTCGCTTCCTGTCAGCACGAGCTCTAGCCTCAAGATCCACGCCAAATGTTTGCTCTACTATGGGTCAGCCTCATACACTAACGTTCCAATGAGCACTGTCATCTGCTTACCGTCGACCTTGTTATAGTAATTGTCATAGACCTGTACTCGCGGTACAAAAGCCCCGGTTCGGTAGTTCTCAAGTAGATATCTGAGATCACCCAGAGGCTGCACAGTCTCTTGGTAGAGCATCATGTTATCAACAGTACTCTGGAGACTAGGAATGACATTGCTGATAGCTCCTGAAAAGTCCAAGATAACAGCTTTGATAGCTTTCAAGCGGTCCAATTCGCATCGCTCCATGAATTTGAGATGGTCAATAATAGCTTCTTCGAGATTACAGCGTAGTAGATCTAGTTTTCGAACACCTACTTTGTACCTCTCGTCTGCTTCTGAAGACTCTCTCCGAAGTTTTTCTGCAGGTGTCTCGTTCGGGTGGGCGTTATTCAAAGGATTCCATCCTGATAGCATGTCGCCAACTGAGCCGACAGTGGGAGACTCTAGGCTAGTAGTAGACGCTATCGAAGAAACACGGTCCAGCTTCTTCTTCTTCTCAGGTACGCCACTGATCTGAAAGGCTTTCGGCCGCCATTGATAATTCATCTTTGAGCTATTGGCAAATGTTTTCCCAACATTTCCTACCAGTCTTAGAAAGCCGTTCGATACCAAATCTTGACCGACCCTCTCCGCGTAGCTGACGCTAGTAGCACCCATATGCTTTTGAATGTATTCAACAATATCCGATCCCACAGAGACATTCTGATACGTTCCAAGTATGGGCACTTTGGCCTCGCCAAGCTTGATGTTACTCAGTATATGTATCAGGATCTTCTTGACTTGCTCCGGCTGGTATACTTCGTCTCCAATCTCTATGGGTTCGGGTTCCTCTGGCTCCTCTTCGACCCTTATGGTAGGGGTGGGAATTAGTTTGGGGCTAAGAGGGGTCTTCTCAGGGCCTTGAAAAGCGAGCTTATTCTCTTCTTCCAAATCCTCAACCTGACGACATTTGTTGAAGTAAGCACTCCTTGACTTTTGTACCGCGTCCGCCTGTTTGTCATGTGCTTTGATGCGGGCTTGCAAATCGTCCTGGGAGTTCTGTACACGGGCTTCGTGAGCATCACACCAACGACTGAACGGTATGACCACGAGTTCACTGATGTTTGATGCAATCTTCTTGTGATTCTGTGCAGCTGCCTCCATCTCACCGCGCACGCCCTCATAAGCCTATAAAGAGAGAACGTCAGCCCAAGTTCCTTGTCTATCTATCAGACCGACCGACTCGCCTTCCGTAAGCTCGCCCCATCGTCCCGAACAAAGCCACCGCTCATTCTATCAGTCGTCGGTACAATGTTACCCAAATTTCGTCCATAAGTATCTTCTGCATCAGCTCGCATTCGGGCAATTGTCAAGACCTGCTGATTTTCCACAACGCCCTGCTGAAGCTTTCCGAAAAGCACGTTTAGTCCTGAGGCGAAGTCGCCGGACCAGAACGAGTCTGCGAAGCCTGGCATTTTGCTTTTTCTCTCAACGAGCTTGTTACCAATGCTATGATTCCAGACTGCGTATTCAATTGACTAGGAGAAGCCAAGCTTCATGTAGCAAACATTGATTTAAGCTGCTGCTGAAAGTGGGAGTGAGGTCGTTGACGTAGCGTTTCGAGAAGAAAGCTTCAGCTGTTACATCTCCGATGTGCCGGTGGAGAAGATCTTCGCTGAAAGTAGAGGTAGTAAGGGCAGTTGAGCGCAACAAGAGCTGTTCGACGGCACAGTGGATTCGAATGTTCAAACGTCAAAGCTCAATACGCGCCAACCGTCACTAGCCGCTAAAAATTACCGGCTGCGCATACGGGTCGGGTGGACCACCGTACAAGCTAGTGGGCTTGGTGTAGGTACTACGTAGACACATGGCTTTCAATATTCCGACCAAGACCGCTCTTTAAATAGCTAGTGTGAGATACTACGGCGGCCTTGCGCACTCAATAAGCATTTCAATGTTTATTGTAAACACAAGATTCTAGCAATATTAACGGAGCCTTCTCGAATGGTGAATAGGCTGAACAGAATTGCGCTTCCCACAATATCAATACAATGCCTCGCGTCGCACATCCACCACGCGCACAGCATGTGTCCGCTGCAACACCACACAAATCAGCGCAATCCCCATTAAAGTAAGTCTTGAGATATAGAGATCTAGCTAAGCAAAATTGATCACAGCTTTGTACAGAATCCCGCTCAACGATGATCGACAAGAGAAGGCTGTTCGCCTGCAATCCCGTCAAGCACTCCATGACCTACAGATGAATTCACTGAAAGCGGCAGCTTCTCCAATGCGAAAACTCAACAACTTTGAGCGGGCTGCGAGCAGCAGCCCCAAAACTCCAAGGATGCAGCCTGGGCGCGGAAAGGAAAATGCTGAGGATGGAGGTTTTGCGATTGTCGATTATGAGGCCAGTGCGATGACGCCGATGAAGCGCGTTCCTATATTAGCCAACTTCGAGGAGTGGATGAAGATGGCTACGGACAATAAGATCAATGCGACGAACTCCTGGAATTTTGCGCTCATTGACTACTTCCATGACATGTCCCTGCTCAAGGAGGGAGACGGTGTTAATTTCCAAAAGGCTAGCTGCACACTGGACGGATGCGTGAAAATATACACAAGTCGGGTAGATAGTGTTGCGACGGAGACGGGCAAGCTCCTGAGCGGCTTAGCAGACAGCGATAATAAGAGAACGAAGCGAGGGGAGGGCGAAGTCGAAGGTGAAGGTGATGGGGACGAAGCTGAGGAAGAGGGTGAGGATGGTGTTAGGAAAAGAACAAAGAAGCGAGTATGTTGCAATGAGGTTCATGTTCTGAATGTGAAATTGATATATGGTAGGCCCAACGATCATCGGAGGCGACTTTGGCACCCTCATTCGCGTCATTGCAAGTGAAGAAAATGGAGCTGGAATTCTCAGTAGATCCGCTATTTAAAAAGGTGGCTGCAGACTTCGATGAAGGTGGTGCGAAAGGACTTCTACTCAATCACCTGGCAATTGACTCTACAGGTCGCATCGTTTTCGACAGCAGCGATGACGCTGGAGACGCTACTGCTGAAGCTGAAGGCACGAGAAGGCGGAGCGGTGCTTTAGCTGGTGACGAAGGCGGCGATGGTGCTGAAGAAGAGGATGTGGAGCAGAAAAACCATTCGAAAGGAAGCCAGGACATGGAGATTGACACGACTGCACTCGGCCAAAGGTTCTTCCCTGACTTAGCAAAGCTTGATGATCAAGACATCTGCCCATCGCTGAAGAACTTTGATCTGGGCGATCCAACTGCATCCTTAGATATACCATTTCTAAAAGCGTCGGAAGACTGGCGACAAGATAACGAAAGTCCCCAGAAAGGAGGGATGGGAGACAAGTCTGGGATATTTTTGGACGATGATAATGCGGCTGAATTTGATGACGAAGAGGGAGCGCTTGCTGGCTTTGACGTCGGTGCGGATGCTGCCTTCGGAGAAGGTGGCGAGGCGTGGGCCAAGGTTGCTGCTATAGAGCCTCAAGTGCGCCTGCATGGCGGTGGGTTTCAGGAGGCCGGCATGCAGGAAGATAACGGGGGAGATGGTATGGGCGTCGGCGGCTTCGACATCGAGAACGACCAGTATGTGGTCTCACTACATCAGAAGAAAGCGGAAGGAGACCACGAGGATATACTCAGCTATTTCGACAATGCCCTCAGGAAAAATTGGGCCGGGCCGGAACATTGGAGAATACGGAGGGTAAAAGATATTACAAAACCTGCCGGACACGCACCATCTAAACGGAAAGAAAAGGAACCCTTCCAGATTGATTTCGAAGCCCCGCTAGACCCAGCCCTTGCGGAACTGATATACACGCCAGCAGCATCAAATTCATCCATCTCCTTACCCAAAACACAATGGAAATCGAAAACGCGAAACATTTTACCCGACGACAAGCATTTCAACTCTCGGCAGCTCCTACGGTTATTCCTCAAACCCAAAGCACGCATGGGAACACGCAAAGCTGGGCTAGGGGGATTCCAGGGAAATGCCAGGATGAAGCAGGAAGAGGTACCAGAGGGTGAAATGGACGAAGCTTTTTGGGCCAGGAAGGAGAACATGGCGAACACAAACCCCCTGGACGAAGACGCTCCCCAAGGCAATTACGACGCCAACTTCTTCCAAGACGATGGCCTAGCATTCCCCGGTGGCCCCCCAGAAGACGACGACGACTTTGCCGATGCCAGAGAGGCCTTTTCACCAGGCATCGAGGGAAACCCTGGGGCCGAGAGCCAGGTCATTGCCGGCATCCTGGCGGGCACGGATGGCAGCCAGGAAGGGGCATTCGGCACGCAGCTAGTGACGCAAAGCCGAAGGTTACGACCAGAGTACGTACAGTATGCGCGGGTAGCGAAGAAAGTGGATGTAAGGCGGCTGAAAGAAGAAATGTGGCGGGGGATCGGCTTTGAAGAGGTTAGCCAATTCCCCTTTTGTCAACTCTCGTCTAACGATCATCAACTGACTTCTGCCCAGATCATCAGCCCTCCAACACCAGCATCCGCGCCCTCAGATCCTCCACCAAAAACCGAAGATGGCGTCCTGAAATTCACCTCGGTAATGAACAACCTGCAACAAGTCTATCCCAAGCAGGCCATGGCCGACATCTCGACTTCATACTGCTTCATATGTCTTTTGCATTTGGCGAATGAGAAGGGGCTTACCTTGGAGAATCAGCCGGGGTTGGAGGAATTAAGTATAAGGAGGGATTTTACGGCTGAGATTACTGAGGGTGGGGGATAGGGGGGTTTGTAAGTAGTTTGTGTAATCGGTGTGGCGTTTTGGGGGGGGTGGGTTCTGGGTAGCATGAGCGGAGGCGGGGTGCTGGTGGAAGGGATATAGGGGGGTGCGGTGGGATTTTTCTGTAGATGATAGGATTAGGTTCGCTTTTGAACTACGTATAAACGTATCGGTTTCTCTTTGTGGATTATCCTGCTTTCTAATAAAATACCTTTTTGCGCGCCAGCTCATATCCCTCAGCTGCCAAGTAGACGACACCATCTTCATGCTTCTGTGCCGTTCACCACATCTCCGGTCGAACAGTCAAAAGAGAGATCGGGAAATGTCAAAAGCGTGTGAACAATGGTTGATAATCAGATACAGTATGTCAGATTGACTATTAGACTAAGTGGCAGTTTGAGTGTACTTTCGTAGATCGTCAAGCTCTGAGTAATTCGACACGAGTTTTAAACTACTTCTTTCCATGGCTCCACCTTTGGCAATTCATAGCCAGACACGTCAGATTGACTAGTAGGCTGAGTAGTGGTTTCGGTGTGAAAGGTCGAGATTGATCAGTTGAATATGGACTTTTGACTAATTCTGCTTGCCGCACAGGCTTTCTCTTTGAATAAAAGTCGATGATCATGTCTATACTGAGAGAATTATAGTCAATACTTCCATCCGACCATGTCCACGGAAATCGATGTATGATTACTGGCTTTCCGACGTTTCATGTTTCCTGAATCTGCACCGCATCCTCGCCGGATTCGATTTCCTCGGACCATTTGAATGGCCTACTCTTGACGTCGTTGCCAAAGTTGGCCGTAATGGCGATGCTGTCCCTGAAGCCAAGGACGGGGAACAACCGACCCTTTACGTTAGCAAAGGAAATGTCATCTGTCACGACTGTCAGAAACAGGCACTGAAGCGAGCAAAGAGCTTCCGTCTGAGAGACTTACTGATCCTTTGACCATTGCGAGTAAAGAAAATCATGCTATCGTCATAGTTGACACCGCATCCGATAGTATCACCCGGGCCATAAAGCTTGGAGTAGCCAATTGGTCGGGACGTCCTAACGGAGCTGAAAAAGCCACCATCGTCACCGTGGTAGGCCCAGCTGTGTGAGTTTGGCGCATTGTCTTTCGGCCACCCCGGGAATTCAAGGAGGTGTGCGGATGAAGTGCAGAAGCCAATTGCAAAAATAGGACTTTGACCTGCATTGACCCCATTTCTACCTGGTTCCCTAGAGATCTCTATCTCGTAGTAGTACTTGCGCAGACCAGCAGGGATTGGATTATCCGCGAGTACACAAACGTGGCGGGACCTTTGGAGGTGCTTCAGAGAGCATCCGTCCTCGGATATTTGCATCCATTCATCGTTGTAGGTGTAGGTCCATCTAGTAGGCTTCATGCCAATCTGAGCAACTCGCCTCGACAGTAGTTTCACTGCCTCGGTACGCTGGAACTGTTGAGCAAGAAGAAGAGGTGTCCATCCATACTGGTCTGGCTCATTTAAATCTGCTTTCTCGTCGAGCAACTTCTCTAAAATTGATCTGCTTCCGTTGATTGCAGCTGTCGCAAGAAGGTCCTTATTTCGGGCCGCAGCCGTTGGATCGTAGTCGATCAACGTGGATAGCGTGGCCTCATGCTGGGTAGATGCCAATGTAGCCCATTGTGCATGACATAACTCGAGAGCGGTGTGCCCTGTTGCGTCGGGTCCGTCCTTCAGCGTCACGTCGGCTCCATGACGTAGCAATAGCCCTACGATATCTGTATGCCCGTGAAGTGCGGCGCAATGTAGTGCACTGCGACCTTTCATTGTATCTGTCAGATCGATTGTTTTGGTGTCCTTCGGTTCAATCATGCTCAATATTGTTTCAACAACTCGGATGAAACCATGGGCAGAAGCTTCTCGTAGTGGGGTCCTACCACGTCTAGTTCGTTGGTTTATCTCGTGGAGTTTGAAACCATCCTGTTGCAACCTGTCCAGCAAGATTTGAGCAGTTGCTTCAGAGGAAGCTAGCGGAGCGAAGGAACAAAGGCAAGCAAAGAACAAGGGTGTTCTATTGTGCTTGTCCATCCTATTGGGACTCATATTGTGTTCAAGAAGTAACTTCACAGTCTCCGTTTGGCCTTCCCATGCTGCTGCATGCAAAGCGGTCCTGCCGTACTTATTATCGTCGTTGATATCAGTTACACTGTTGATGATCACGCTAATTGCATCAGTTTCTCCGTACATTGCAGCTTCATACAATGGTTATTCAGATGCTTTGCTCTCAGCATCGAGGTTAGCGCCTCGTTTTACGAACGCTTTCAAAAGCTCAAGCGGAATATTCGTCCGGGACATTAATTTGTGTAGGGGAGTTTCTCCACTGTCGTCTTCAACATTGATGTTAGCCCGGTTGCTTGGGTCCTCCTCATTATCCAATAGAAGATCAAGTATTCTAGGATCGGAGCCATAGAAAGCGAAGTAGTGCATGACGTTAGAACCATTCTGAGCTATGAGCTTGCAGGATGCTCCATGGCGTAACAACTCTTGAACGCATGCGAAATCGGCGTCGTATAACATCCAGTGGTGGAACGCGGGAATTTCTGATTCGTCTGTCTCGAAGTTTGGCTCTGCTCCATGGCGTAATAGAAGCTTAAGTATGTCGATAGGACACGCATTTTCAGCCGCAAGGTGTAGAGAAGTGAGACCTCCTTTAGAAGTTGTCTAAGTTGTCTTTATGTCTGCTCCTTGTGATAGAAGGTGTTCAGCAAGACTAGCCAGGCCATAGAACGCTGCAACATGTAGGGGCTCCCAGAACACCCCGTCAAAGGAGAATTTCAATTGTTTCCAAGCATTGAAAGCATCAGGGGTTTTGGTCATGAATTTGTCAAGCTCAGCAAGAAGATCTCGCCATTCGTTACTGTCTCTTTTTTCTTCCGGTGTCCAGAGGTCCTCGGCTTGTCGTACGTGGAAAAACCAATGGCTGATCTCATAGCGAAGGTTCCGGCCGTCCCAATCATAATCCTCTAGGTCTTCGTCTCCAGTTCGGTTATCAGCCCACCCGGGTGCATCCCTATCCTCTGAGTCTTGAGACTCATCATCATCGTCCGTTTCTTCGGCAGGTTGATCGTTAAATCCACCAGTCGCTTCATCGTCTACGGTCTTGCCGCCTTTCGAATCAACGGCATGGTCTGGTCGATCAGTAGAGTCCTCTTCGCCACCGTCGCTATGAATTTGCAAGGATTCGATAACCATTTTGGAGTCTCCTTCGAATGGATCACTGTCGTCAATTTGCTGATCATTGAGTCCAGTTGTTTCCGTCGTGGGATCGCTTGGGCCGGAAGGAAGATATCGGTTCTGGAAAGAGGCGGAATTGAGATGCCGAACTAAGGAGAGTGAGTACGAGTATTGCGGACATGACGCGAGATTAGAGGATGTAACGATGTAGCGGTTACTCACGACATGTTGTTGCGATTGCTAGATGCCCACTCCTTGTAGATAGTGATAAACTATGAGAGTAGTTTAGCTCTGTCTTACATCTTGCGCATACATCTGTAGTCCTTCCATGGTTCGATTGCTCATCGTCGGCTAGTCGGCGACAGAATTCCCGGATGCTGGTTGGATCCTTAAGCCTCACAATCTGGTTATCCACGATATTGAGGAATGGACCGCCGGCGTCTCTGATCTGTTTGATATGCAGCTTAGAGTCCTCAAGACTGTCATGCTCCCTTGTATTATCTATTGTAGTCTGAATAAGATATGTACCGGTATAGGCATCCATGATTTCCTGGACAGTCACATCTGCGTCTGCCAGCAGGGTCCACGCCAAGGCTGACCTCAAAAGGCCAAGGTAATTTGGAGCCAGCTGGTGCAAAAATCGATCGTAGGTCCCATTCATACTATTCGGAAGTTCCTTGAGACGGTTTGAAATAGGACGCTGAAACGGCTGGCGCAAAGAACGGCATAGCTATTTGAACAATGTATTTGAAGATGGAACCGGTTTTCTCGCGTATCATGCGCTGCGATTCTTCTCTCTCCGGGTCATACCATCCTGGCATGGCTTTCAGCCCTCTCGCAATAACAAGATCTAAGTCTGCACGGTTGTGTGCTTCCATGGAAATTTGCGGAATGGTATAGTCATCCAGCTGCTTGGCAAACGTTTCAGTTGGCCGGCAAGACAAGAGAATTCGTATGTGAAGCCCTGGCCTGGCGACCAAGTCTTGTAGGTCAGACATGAATTCAGCCTGTTCAGCGTCCGGAACGCAGTCCACCGCATCAATTACCAGGAACAGCTTCTTATTAAGAACGCGCGCTAGGCTCTCTAATGCATCACCAAGACCCGGACTCGTCTCCTCTTTCTTGGGACGTGCTGACGGCCCGGCGTCTTTCCCAGGAGCCGCAAGGGAATTTTGTGCTTTCTTATGCTTCGGATTCTTGAAGATACCGTTGCACCTTTGGAGGAGGACCGATTCTTCTTCACTAAATGTACACAATGTGTAGAGCTGATATATCAGGGTGTTCTCTATGCGTACAAGATTCTGTGCAGACTCATCCCCAGCCTTGCTCGAGTCACAGAAAAGGTACTGAACAGCGTGGTCCATATCTCCTTTCAATCCTGATTGGAGGCTTTGAATGATCGATGCAAGCAAAACCGGCTTTCCGGAACCTTTATGGGTGATCAGCCCCTTTTACCGAAATGTAAAGATAACGTAGAACCTACCAGATTCCCCGTTAACGCAGAGAATACTGCTAAGCGGAGACTCGCGCTAGCTCTTGTACCCCTCAAGCTCGCGAATCCAAGTGCAAGTGTCCTTTTCGCGCTGTCTTGTGTAGACCTCAAGATCGTGGTGAGAATCTAGCAGAGGATTAAGATTATTTTTGTTCTTTTCGAATTCTTGCACAGCCAAGTCTGGGAGTTGTTAGCTCACGGAACAACCGCAGCGGCTCGCCCTACCATATATGCTTTTGAACTTGCTTGATTTCAAGCTGTCCTCCAGGAACTGTTTCATCTCTTGGGTACCCTGTAGAGATGACTGCACGGTTTCTGATAGAAATGATAAGGTTCCCGTCACGTTTGTCAAACTAGCTTTGACGTTATCAAGCTTTTCGAAAGTATTCTTTTGGAATGCGCCTTGGGAAGCCTCCGGAATTTCGACCTTCAGTGCCTGAATAGCGCCCATCTTCCCTTCGAATTCTGGAAGGTCCGCCCCGAACATGTCCTTGATCGCGTGTCCCACTTTTGCCATCTTTCCCCCTTTGATATGCTTCTTCACAGAGTAGGAGAAATCAAGGATGGCCGCGTAAACGTTGCGGATCTGAGAGAAGAGCTCTTCTACAATATCGCTTGCTTGCCAGCTCGAGCTCTTCCTCTCATCGTACAATTTGTCATAAGTTTGAATAAGTACGAGCATCTCGGTGATATTCGTCAAAGCCTGTCCAAAAAAGTCATACAATTTGTAATTGTTTTGAACTGCGTTCAGTACTTGCTTAATAGCAAACCAAGCGAGTCCCACGGTTTCCGGGGCACCTTTCATGGCGAAATCTCCAATAGCCACGAACTTTCCCACGTTGTCTATAATCCGTGCTATCCATTTCTTCGGGATCCCCTTGCCAGCAATCTCAAACTGGCCATATTTTCGTTCACTGTCGGCTTGCAAAGATCGGCAGCTGAGCTTCACATCTTCCGACGCAGCTTTATCCTGGAGAAACTGATCCGCCGTCTGTTTATCTACACCCTGTTCTCGGAGATCCTTAAGGAACTGGTCCCGCCCTTCCTCCCACAAACTCATCTTGAATCTGCCAGGCTTCGCCAGGGTAAGTTGATGAATGCGCAAACTCTAGCCTCAGCGGAGGATCTAAGGAAGTAGCTGCACAGAAGCGTAGATTATTTTACACTTTGTTGTCTAGATTTTTGTACAGACATTGATAGGTAGTGATGTTGGTGAAAAGTAGGATCGAAATACACCTCTTCTGCGGCTGAGCCAACCCTGCACAAGGCAAGCAATCAGGCAACCCATGGACCCGTCGCAGGGGGATTGGAAATCACTAAATAGCGACCACTCTCCACGTATACAATTAAATGATCCATTAGTCCCACTGCTTTCTCCAACCAGTATGATCGCTGACTTGAATTCAAGTGCAAAGTCTTGTGCGATAAGACGAATTGGTGGGAGGAATGAACGTATGGAGTGAGTGAGATGATCTTGAGTTTGCATACCCAAAGTGTCCCTTAAGATAGTAGAGTAGTGTTATGATCGGCCTGGCAAGCCTGACTATCGATTGTCTCTTGACCGACATCGACTGGTGGCCTTGACATTTAGCTCAGTAATGATTGAATTTCAGTTAGTTCGTAGGTAAGGTGAGATGAGATGATACTGGAAAACCATAAGCAATGTCTGAATGCAATCAACGCACGATTTGCTCAACAAGAGACGTCCGATTATGGAGTGGTCACAAGGACATGTCCATCACGGAAGCACGCTTGGCACGATTGCCTGACATCAAGTCGCAATTGCACGAGATGCAAACGCAACACTGCCTGTTCGAGCCAGGCCCCTAAGCGATGCTCAACCAATAACTATCAATACTACTGTATTCCGTACGGAATAACAAGAACAAGAACAAAGTCACTTACGGAGGACGGCGGAGGAGACGGAGGACGGCGGAGGAGACGGAGGACGGCGGAGGAGCCGAAGGGTTTTGGTCCGAGAAACTGCATGGCAGCCCTACTGCGTATCTATCTACCTTGGTATTTTATCGTTAGACTTAATATTAAACGTTCATCTTACAGTCGTTTCCTTTTGTCTATAAAGGCTAGTGGTACATGGCACGGAATTAATCGGCATCGGATCGGTTCCATACAGCATTTGGGACGAAATAAAAGGTTTAGGCAGCAATAATACCTCAAGAATGATAATACCTTACCCTCTAAGTGTATTGAAAAGCTGACTGATGCATCTCGCTTCGCGGGGAACGATTGTGCAAAAGCCGAGTCGGTTCAACCATAAGTCCGACTTTCAGCCTTCTTGTGATGCTGTGATTGGTTCACACGCTGGATGTGGCTAGACCGGGCGGACCGATGTAATCATCATTTATATCGACAAAGAGCCGTTAGTCGCTCTGATGCGGAAAGTATGTATTCAACTCCCTTTCCGAAGCACAACTTAAGATGCTCTTGCCTTCCCTATCCTTTCAAGTCATTCATTGTTCCTAACCTCCGATTCTTCCTCTTGCCCCTTCAAGCTGCTAGGTTGACGTACTTCCCCCAAGCATGAAGCTCCCTACATTCCTTCGGAAGAAGACTGCTGCCAGCACTCAACCTTCAACTACTCCCGCCATGGATCCTTCGACCCCCACCACTTCTACGTCAGACCTAGAAAAGCCGTCGCTAGATCAAGAGAAGACTTCGCCCGCGGCGGGAGATGGTACAGTCTTACACGGCGGTGAAGACAAGACCGTCAGCGAGACGGCAATACAAGAGGCTGCAGCGCTCGATAAGCTGTCTGACGAACCTGAATATCCAAAGGGGGCGAAGCTCGGAATTATCACTGCTGCACTGTGTTTATCGGTGTTTCTGATGGCTCTGGTAAGTACCTTTCGTTCGTCGTGGACTGGAACACATAATCTCCCACTTGCATTTCGTCCTCGCACCTTCCCACTTTCAACCTTCCTACTACGAAAACTATGTTCATGCAGACTTGACTAACGGAAATTTAGGATAACACCATCATTGCCACTGCCATTCCAAAGATAACGGACCATTTTCAGGCTCTCAACGGTAAGGAGTCCTTCTTAGCTCTCTACCTTTGCTATCTCACTGACCCTGTCCTCTAGATGTTGGATGGTATGGATCATCTTATCTTCTTACCACCTGCGCATTCCAGCTTTTCTTCGGTAAACTCTACACCTTCTTTAGCATCAAATGGGTATACCTCTTCGCCATCGGGATCTTTGAACTCGGGTCTCTCATCTGCGGTGTTGCTCCTACCTCGGTCGCTCTCATCATTGGGCGTGCCGTTGCTGGTATAGGATCCGCTGGAATCTTTTCCGGAGCTCTTGTCATTGTTGCCTACACTGTCCCCTTGGTCCAGCGGCCTATATACACTGGGATCATCGGAGCCATGTACGGCATTGCTTCAGTTGCAGGACCTTTGATGGGAGGAGCATTCACAGATCACGTGTCGTGGAGATGGTGCTTTTACATCAATCTACCCCTTGGTGCCTTTACGATAGCTGCGATTGCCTTCTTTTTCGAGTCACCTAAGCGACACAATGAAAATTCGATAGGGTTCAAGGAACGATCCAAGCAATTCGATCCTATTGGAACTATTGTCTTCATCCCCGCAATCATCTGCCTCCTGCTCGCTTTGCAGTGGGGTGGTACGCAGTACAACTGGAAGAGCTGGAGGATCATCCTGCTCTTTATCATCGCCGGTATCCTTGGTATTGCTTTCATCGGTATCCAGATCTGGAAACAAGAAAACGCGACAGTGCCTCCTAGGATATTGAAGCAGCGGAGTGTGGCATTCTCTGCTTGGTTTGTCTTTTGTCTTGGAGGCTCGTTCTTCGTCATGATCTACTACCTTCCTATCTGGTTCCAGGCTATCAAAGGAACTACAGCGACCGAGTCTGGTATCAGGAACCTACCGATGATCTTGAGTTTGGTCGTGATGTCCATCATTGCCGGTGTCATCATCACGAACGTCGGATACTATACTCCGTTCATGATTATCTCCTCCATTTTCATGGCCATTGGAGCCGGCTTGTTGTCAACTTTGACGGTAGGCAGCGGTCACGCCCAGTGGATGGGTTATCAAATCATCTACGGTTTCGGTGTCGGCCTGGGATTGCAACAGCCATTGATTGCTGCGCAAACAGTCCTGAAACTTGACGATGTACCCGTTGGAACCTCGATCGTCATGTTCGCACAAACGCTCGGAGGGGCCCTCTTTATCTCAGTTGCGCAGAATATCTTCACTAACCGCCTTCTGGGTAACCTTGCTGCGAACGTACCGAATCTTGACCCTTCGATTGTCCTGAAGACCGGGGCGACGAGTTTAAAAGACGCGATTACGCACATCAACCCGAATTACCTACCAAACGTCATACTATCTTACAACAAGGCCATCGACCAGACGTTCTACGTCTCGGTTGCCATGGCTTCGCTATCCTTGGTTGGAGCGCTAGGAGTTGAGTGGAAGTCGGTCAAAGGCAAGAAGATTGAGGCAATCGGTGCTTGATCATTAAGCCTCTAGTTTTACAGACATCATAATAGACGCATGGTTTCGGTGTTGTTGGCGCAAGCGTTGTACATACAAGATTCCCCTTACTATTTGTAGCTGTATATTTTAGCACTCCACCCGGATACTGGGGAGCATAGGCTGAGGTCTATTTAATCTACAAGTATACTTGTCCAATTTGCTTTTTACTTGAAATCCTTAATATGAGAGCTCAAAATGTAGAAGAACAGACGAGCCATCCAAACCCCTAGATCGGCCCCCCTGAGAGGGAGTTTGCTGGGCTTGACGAAAAGTTAGTGTGCTTTCACCCCTTTTTCTTCCACGACTTCAGTCGCCATGTGTCACTCACATAGCGTGCAAGTGATTTTTTCCCTTTCTTCTCAAGTGCATGCGGCCTATGGCTATGGCACTATCTAGACGCTGTGTGTATGCTAAATTACATGCAATTTGGCCAAAATCATTCTTAATATCTTCCCATTGAGTAAGGTAGTCACCCCGATTAAACGCGCATACGAGCACGGTTGTTCCTCAAAATATCCAAATTACTTCTATTTCCCATTTCCCATTTCCCAAAATTAGTTCTTCGTGCCTAAGAGCCATTTTCTGGTCGCAATTCGAGTATTTTTCAGATACTCTAATGTAGCGATTCTTCCGATTTTCGTCATAAATAGTGTCTGTATCGTATCTGTATTTTTGAGCCGAGCTTTTTCCTTAAGCTTTGTTTGCTCCCTCATGCTCCCTCGTTGCTCCCTCGGTGCTCCTTCATGCTTGCCCTTTGCTTTCCTATGCTCCCTTGCTGCTCCCTCTAAAGCGGCTGTGCTCCCTTTCCCGAACTGAAACGGAAATCTCAAATCCTAAGTTCGGGGTGTATATAATATATATATATATATCCAGCAGTAAAGCTGTGAACAGAACGCTGACCTAGTCACTGAGAGATAAAGCCCGATAGACGAGTCATCATGCCAATTCGGCACAAAGGCCTAATAAGAATCAGGCACCTCCTGGTCCCAAACTAACGGAATGAACGTCCCTGGCTCTAACTTGTGCGTCTTCAACGCCTTTGTCTCCTTCATCAGATCCCAAAATGTTGCGCAGGTAGCAATCAGAACCTTGACTTTACAGGTCGACGGCGCCTTCTGAACTATTCGAAGCAGCGCCTTCGTGAGCTCTCCTTGGCTTGTGTCGCCGGAACACCTATCTATCCGATCCAGGATCGGATAGATCGGCGCCAGCTTGGGGTCTAGAAGCTGCAAGATACTTAGCAGGAAATCGCAAAGTTCGTCCACTATCGCTCTTTTTAGACATATTTTGTGCCTGTGAACGCAATCGTGCCGACACGGATTCTTCAGTGAGTATTTTCGGGCATTTCGTAACGATCTGGGATATAAAACTAATCACTATCTCGTGGGCTTTCGGATCTTTGCTATCGTATTGCAAGCAGTGAAAGAGACACAGGTGATATATGACGAAACGATTGCGCTCGCGGAGCTGTTTGAGGAGATCGAGAACTGCGGGGGAAAGCCAGGAGCATCGTCCGTATTGCTCGATGGCGTTCTGCTCGTTGCGACCCGACAAAGCGAGAAGGCAGGATTTGCCTGAGCTGTACCAAGTCGAAAATTGCTGTGTGGCTTGCAGCGTATCCAAGTCCAGTTGTGTGCGTATTCGGTCCTCAGCGAGGTGCTGGAGGTGTACCTTGCAAGAGTCTGCCTCCTTGCGGTGTTCATCTTCGTTGAAGTTTGGTGCGCCAAGTTGCTTGAGTAGTTCTCTGGCCGACTGACTGCACAGTTGTTCCTCGCGTCTGTTTAGCGTATGTGCGAGATCGGTGTTCTGTTCTTTAAGCCCATCCACCTTTCTATGGAGACTGGTGTTCTGTTCTTTGAGCCCATCTACATTTCTATTGAGTTCCTTATTCTGCTCCTTAATATCTTTTTGAGGTGGAGTCAGCTACTGAGTTTCGACACTTGCTCCTGCAGTAAGAACAATGACGATACCGGGCCATGGATGAGACTTACAAATTAGCTCGCGATGATGTATTTCACTCTGATTTAGGAGTTCTGTCATCAAGCCGGTCGTTAGTGTTGTCTTCTTATTGTAGAATGATAGGATTTGGTCACCTTTTGAATCCTTTTCAAGCCTGTAACATCTCTCGGCTAGCAGTGCTTCGCCTCTCGACTGAACATCCCAAATATGTTTCATGATATTCGCTACCTCTTCATCGAACGTATGAGGGTTGCCAGCGGCTTTGCCGAATCTATCTATGGACAGATGAGTTTAGTCACTCTTTGTGATTTGGAAGCCATCGATGAATTGATCTCCCATATTGGCAACATACAAATTCTGTGACCTTTATAATATTTCGTAGCATGCCTCGAGAAGTCGGTAATACCCTTGTAGACTTTTGCTATCTGAGCTCCTGGACTGGGATTTGGATAGACTCTTTTGTAGATTGCCATCTCCTCGAGCCGAATCTTGAGGTCCTCAATTGCACCTTGAAGTGCAGTCTCCATTCCTTGTTTGGCGGCCGCTACCTTGTGTGAAAGTCTTAGGATTGTAGTAGCATAACTGCTTCATTCTTTCTTACACTGAAGAGCATAGATAAAGCGCCATAAGCTGCTCCGCCATATTGGTCACTTGCCAATTGCTGTGAGAAAGAGGTTATCCCCGGTCGTCAGAAGTGTTGATAATGATGACTGACCATGATATCGACGATGCCAGAGTATACTTTCAAGAACTCCTGAAATGTCTGCGCAAAACGCATGAAGCCCGTGGTCAACTTTCTAACGCCTTTTGTCCTCTCAATTCTCAGACTACTCTTGGCTCGCCCAGCCTGGTCGAGCATATGGATAGCATAGTACGGTTCGATGAGTTCAACAAGCTTCTCGTACGTTTGGCTGTCGAGAGAATCGATTATTTGTTTGGCTTGTGCCTTGTCGTCAATCGCTTGGAGGTCCGTCTTGTCCATATTTTTTTCGAGCCATTGTCGAAACTCCGTTTCTCCTTGCAGCGCTTCGTTCAATTCTCGGCTACATTGCTGTTAAAAAAGTGAAATGTTCAGGCTCATCTGTTTGTGTTTATGGGTATGTAAAGATATTGTACCTCTTCTTGCTTGGGGGTAGACTATGGCCTCGTCCACAGCTACGGGAAAGCACCTTTCGGCTTACCAACTCAAGAGCCTAGGCACCTACGAGCCCATGAACTATACCCCTGGCTCCAGACCTCCTGTCTTTCCTGAGCTTTTCCTCTCCTCTTCACCACACCACTTCAGCGTAGCACGCCTCCCTTACTCGGGGCAATTCCCGCGAAGCACCCACCACCTCTAAGCTCAACCACGCTCCGCCATAAAGTGATTCTGGCTAATATAGTGGCTTTGCACCCAAGCTCTCCTAACTGCATCAAGCCATTCTGTTGATCTTGTACCAGCACTAGCTTACCCCGAGGCATTAAGGAAAACATCCTGCCTAAGAGATTTGACATCTTTTTTGGCAGGCGTTCATGTCTCAGAGGAGGTCCTGCCAGCTTCTTTGCTTATTTTTTTTTTATATCTTTTTTCTTCAAGTTTTACGTGCTTATGCAGCCTAAGGCTATGAAACTCGATGCTATCTACCTAAATAGTAGCACTGTAGCGCTGTGTGTATGCTAAAGAATGTAAATTACATGACTTTTAGTCAAAACCGATGGGTTATATCTTCCCGTTGTGCAGTCACACCGATAAAATGCGCATACGAGCGCGTGAAGTGTCTACATGACCAAGTGGTCACATAGACAAATCAAAATTGTGAAAGCCGGCCTCTTCGACGTGAGCTTTCGAATTGATTGTTTGACTGTTGACTGACCACCTAGCTGACAGAGCTAGATGAACTTTTGCTGTTTGACCATCTAATTGAACGAGCTAGATGAGCTTTGATCTATGTATGTGAAAGCTGATCACTTCGACGTAAGGCGAATTGCTTCTTCAAAGCTCACTGTATGCATCTTAGCTTGACCGCTGAATGGAACACTCAAAATAAATCTCTTATAGAAATATAGATACCTCATTCTTTGCTTGAACAATTCCGCCGCCCGTTGTTACGAACCTTCCACCCTTCATGGCAATTGCCAGAGAGGAAGCTCGAGGCTGATGCTTAAAACTCGCCTATGTATGTCAGGGTCCTGCCCCCACCATTTCCCGTTCCTTCGCTTCCGCGCTTGACCGCCCGTTGGCCCAAGAACGAGCTCGGTGGGCGTTCAAACTATCATTTCAATCGTAATCACCAGTCAATCTTCACCACCATCCAATTCCGCAATCATGGCTGCCGGAGGCAGCGTCTACCCGCCATTGGCCGACCGCCCAGTCAAGAATACCATCTGCCTCTTCGACGTCGATGGCACCCTCACCCCGGCCCGCCGAGTATGCCCCTCCCCCCCAAAGCTCCCCCGCAAACCCTCCTTGAACCCCACTGAACCCCCCAAACAGTCCATCTCCCCCGCCATGCTCCAGCTCCTCTCTGCCCTCCGCCACAAATGTGCTATTGGCTTCGTCGGCGGCTCCAACCTTGTGAAACAGCAAGAGCAAATCGGCACCCCAGAGATCAATGTGACCACCTTGTTCGACTTCTGCTTTGCGGAGAATGGGCTCACGGCGTACCGGATAGGAGAGGAATTGGCGAGTAGTAGCTTCGTGGGTTGGTTGGGGGAGGACAAGTACAAGGAGCTGGTGAATTTCTGTTTGAGGTATATGAGTGAGATTGATTTGCCGGTGAAGAGGGGAACTTTCGTGGAGTTTAGGTATGTTTGATTCCAAGCTGTTGGGTATTTGAGAGGGGTTACAAGAGAGTGGGGTGATGAGGAAGACTTGGGCGTAAGTTTGAAGCTCAACGACTCGTGCTGAATTTTCGTCTTTACAGAAACGGCATGATCAACATTTCCCCCATCGGCCGCAACGCAAGCACACAAGAAAGATACGATTACGAAGCCTACGACAAGAAGCACCACATCCGCAAAAAATTCGTCGAAGCCCTAAAACAGAAGTTCGGACACTTTGGTCTCACGTACGCCTCCCTTTTGCCTTGTCCATAAGGCCCCTATACCCCATGCCCTCTCGTCACCCTTACCACCCTCTCTCACCCACTCCACACTAACCCCTCCCCCATAGCTACTCCATCGGCGGCCAAATCTCCTTCGACGTCTTCCCCACCGGCTGGGACAAAACCTACTGCCTGCAACACCTCGCCAAAGAAAAAGAAATCAGCGGCGTCGAGTACACGACGATTCACTTCTTCGGCGACAAGACGTACAAAGGCGGCAACGATTATGAGATTTTTGAGGATAAGAGGACCGTGGGGCATAGTGTTGAGAGCCCGGAGGATACGATGAGGGAGTTGAAGGAGTTGTTTGGGATGTAGTTTGGGCGGGTTGGGCTGGTGGGAGATGTGGTAGAGAAATGGGGGGAAAGGGATATAACGGAGATGAGAGGATGTGGGATGAGAACATGACGGCTGGATGGGCTTTTGAAAGCGACAATAATAGACGGCAGCGTTGGCTCTGGCATAGATGAGATATGATTCGTTTAGAGGAGCTGGCTTGCTCTGGGAAAAGATTCTCGCCCTCTCCATGTTCTTACAGGAAGTCTTAAAATGGCGTTGGCGCAAGTATCGCACACTTGGTTACAATATTCTACGGAGGACCGACAGACACTGGGTTGTATTCTCGGCCATGACCTGCCGCTGTCTCTGGTCTCCGGTACCAGTTGCGATTCAAATATACACCACTCAAGCTTTTGGACTGAGCACAAGGGTGTCAAGGGTCGCTGTACACTCTCAGCAATTGGTGATTACATCAACAACGCCTCCATCACCCCTAATCTCACAACCACCCAACAAACCCTTACATCAACAGCCGCCACGCCCCCAAAATCAACGCCGCCGTCCCCGTACAAACCCCCATCAACCACTGCAACGTACTGAACTTCACCATCTCCACCCTCTCCCTCAGACCCGCCACCTCCTGCTCGATCCTCGTCTCGGTTTCCTTGATCTTCAGCTCCTGCCCCTTGGCTTCTTCTCTGATGCGGCCCTTTTCGAGGTTCAGGTCGAGCTTGACGGAGGCCTGGGCGCGAGAGAGTTCGTCGCGCACGCGGGCCGAGAGCTTGGCGAGGTCGTTGGAGAGGCGCTCGTGGGAGGCGAGGGTCATGGTTGTGTCACTGGAGTCGAGGGCGAGGAGTTCGGAGCGGAGTTTGGTGAAATCGACTTTTTGGGTGTAGGTGGAGCGGTCGGCGTCTGGTGGGTAGAGAAGTTTAGTACGAACAAGGGTTTTCAGAGGGGATTATGGATCCAGTTGGAGGGGGGGGGGGGTAAGGGTAAGGACCTTCGCGCAAGACCATGGTACGGGTGAGGTTTTGGATCGATTCTTCAATCACGTCTGAGAGGACGAGCATCATGGCTTTGGATTGCTCTTCTGAGAACCCCTCATCTTTGAGCCGTTGGACGAACTTTAGGGTGTCAAAGTGGTGGTCCCTATGTAGCGCCAAGGTGGTGGAAAAGGGTTTGTGGAAGGTGAGTCTGCAGAAGAGGGTAGGCAGCAGGCTCGGCAGGGCAGAAGGTCGAAGGGGAGAACGGTAGATAGGCCGCGATATGCTGGGCCTGTACGGTCTGTAGCTTTCATGGTGGAAGGGTTCTGCTGGGTATGATGCCGCTCGAGGGAGGGACCGGTATTGGGTAGTTGGATGGTAGGTGCGCACGATTTTCTGGTTAACGAGGGCTAGAGATTTTGGAAAAGTGGCCTTCCAGGTAAGCTGGGGGAGAAGAAATCGCGGTATTGAGGTAGTCGCTGACGGCATCTTGATGGCTTTCCTTTGACGATCGAGGGGATGTTACAGTTTTCCACAAGTTGGCAGGGAAGGAAAGCCCCACGCGGGGCGATTCCGTCAGCCCTACCCGAATTGTATAGGACGCCGCCAACAGGCCTTGTAATTTCTGTTCGACTCTTGACTTTGCCAATACCTGTTGTCCTTTTAAGACCACATCCCTTCATGGCAGGATCTCAAGTTGGCGAACAGATCGCATTATAGTCGAGGCACAGTCCTATTGCACCACGTCTATGCTTCATTGCTCGCATCTACTTTCGGAGAAGTAGGCGATAATCCTTGAAGTCTGTACAGTCAAGGATCGAGTCCAAACAATCCTGACACAGGAACGCAACAGTAACACTGTATCGGATGAACGGGATGATCAAGGAGGCTCTGTATGACCTATGTGCATGCTCATGCATGCTGAGGCGAGCATTGCCCTGGACGCCTTGAAACACGGCTTCCTGCTTTGATGCGTCTCGCGTTGACGGTGCATCAAGAATTGAGCCTCGACGTTGTGATAAGGCGTTCGACCGTGAATGAAAGAAGGAATCGAACCAAGTTCAGACTCCTGGTATTATTCGAAATGGGAGCCTGGGACAGGCGACTCAAACGAGGATCAACAGATAAAGAGCTAATGAAAAGCCGAAGGCTGAAGAGCTGGGTGAGGTCCTAACTCCAGAGGTGTCTATCAGAACAAGTGGAAGTTCTGCCCATCTCGTTGCATTATCTCCTTCACATTCAAAGCATGCCATATGTGACGACGGGAGCGCAAAAGGCCCGCCCAGTGGTCGGTAGCGCGTCAGGAAATAGGGTTAATATCCAAATACGGAAAACCATGATGTTACTCCTTTGGGACTAATTGCTGCTAATTCTGAATGTCGCTTGTAAACAATAAGCACTTTAATAGGGAATTCAGAAGGCTAAAGTGGCTATTGCAGGGCAAGATGAGAGTGAAGATTGAAGAGCACTCCTAATGTGGCACGCAAGATATGAAGGTAGCATTGCGAATGTTCACGTATCGCCACACTGCAATCCTCATCTTGGCGCTTTGAAGTTTTGTGTGCAACAAATCATGCGTTTCGTTCTGGGTGTGAAGTTTCGTGATCGTCGGAGGATGAGTTTGCATTCTAGCTTGGACTGCTCGCAGCCACTCATTCGTTTACACCAAGCGTTTTGCCGTTCCACCACCTGCATGAAGATACAGGGATGAGCTCCCGTTCTCCAATCACTTGCACCTGCATAAGGAATCGTTTGCCGCCTTGTTCTGAATGGGCCTGTCCGAAATGCTCCACCAAAGGAAGCGCCCGGCCTTCGCGATGTGGGATGAAGGTGTACTCGAGAGAACGATGAGTCCTATCCTCATGTCGAGAGGACTCGAACGTCAATGTCAAAATGGAGAGAATGAAGCTTTGGTTTTATATACGAGCATTTGGTGAATAATGCGGTTCAGCCTCAACACGACACCTGCAAGTGGTGCGAATACGAACCAATGCAAGAAGTCTCTAGGGTTAAATCGTACAACGCTATTGACTTCCTTCCCCGGCGTCTATTTCTGGGGATTGGCTTACCCTGGACCTATCACCGTCTTGCCCCGCAGGTACCTTCGCGCCCAAGTCTAGACATTGGGTATGCCTTCCCATGACAATTCGTGCATCTTTTACCGCTGTCCGTTGTACGACTGAGATGCGAAACTGATCTAGAAAGGCTACCGTCATACTTATGGATTTCAGATGAATCTCGGCGCTTGAACAAAATCCCCAGTGTACCCGCCCTTCTCGGGCTCCCACGTTAGTAGTCGTCTTTCATTTCTCAACATCAAACCTCCTCTGCGATCTCCTTGGAAGCTGGATCTTTTCAGAGTAGTTTGAGAGCCTTCGAAAGGAAGACTGTGACCTACGAAGAAGAGCGGAGTTGCACATCAAACAGCTAGCAGATCATCATCTCACGTTATACGGAATGATAGTTATGTCGGACGAGAAACCTCATACTTACCAGCCAGTATCACCTGTCGACGCCGACCATTCAGTAGACGACAAGGAAACCAAAATTCCACAAGTGATTGTGCGGTCACGGAGATCATCGACTTCATCCTCGGGGCTTACATTGAGGACGCCGAAAGCGGCACGCTTCACTGAAGCAACGTCTGTCAACTCGCCCATCGACCCAACCGCAACAGGTCGTTCTCCCTTTGCCGACCCTCGTCCTCGAACAACCTACCTCATGCCTCAACCTCAACCTTCCGACGTTGGCTTCGGCTATGTCGCGGATAACCAAGCCTCGAAACACTCATCCTACGCTGGGGTCGAGGTACCTCTTACCCCAGCGTCACCCTTGAAAAGCGCCTTAAAGCCTCCCGGGACGCCAGGACGCTTCATGAATCCCTTAAGCCCTACCTTCAAAGAAGAGCAGGTACTGGAAAAGCAGGAAGAGAGCACAGATAAGCAGAATGCGAAAGACCTGAAAGTCAAGACTCGCGTGCGAATGGCCAAGATGGCTCTCCGGGGCGTCAACTTCAGCTGCAGTCTCATCGTTCTCGCTATGCTCTCCACATCTCTAACCATTTTCAACGCCACAAAAGCTATCCCACCAAGGAGTAACCTCCCACCGTGGGCTCAAGGCACAAAGACCTGGCCACAAATCCTTCTGCTCTGCATATCCTGCGTATCACTGGTCTTCACCATCTGCATCCTGGTAGCATATCGAAAAGGCGGTCACAAGCGAGCTCAGAAAGCTGCTGCATACTATACCATGTTTGCCGTTGGATTCTTCTTGTTCAGCACAACCATGTGGATCATTGGCGCCGCCGTTTTGCATCAGGCCAAAGCAGGTGGCAATGGCAAAGACGTTTGGGGATGGTCTTGCAAAGGTGGCAAGCGTCAAACACTCTTCCAGGACGAAATCGATTACAACCTGATATGCAGACTGCAGGTGAGCACACCCCTTCTAAAGATTAGCCTAAGATACCGAAATGCTAACAAAGCCCCCAGTCCTGGTCCCTCGTCTGCGCCATCATCGAAATCGTCGTCGAAGTCATCACCATCACCATCTACGCCGTTGTCTTCTACCGCTTCCATTCAAAACGCAAGCTCCACAAATCGATGGACCTGCGCGACCGCGCCCGCTCAGACCTCTATCTCGCACAGCTCCGCTCCCAATCTGCCCCCAACACCCCCGGCTTCCAAAAGACCCCCATGTCCCCCTCCTTCCCCGCGCACCTGCACGGCAATGACCCCCACTCCGCCGCCGAAAACGGCGAGTACCACGAACGCACCCAATTCGCGCAAAAGCACCAGAGCTTCGCCCAGCCAAAACCATTCACTTTACAACCCCCACCTATCCGCGTGCAAAACGCCACCCCCGCCATGTCGCAAGATGGCTTCGAGCCCGCCCCCGCCCCCAAGGTCCAAGAGCACGTCCCCGCCGCCCCGGGCGAACAGGTCTACGACTCCGTCCCGATCCCTGGCGCCTACGCCAGCCCGATCGCGAGCCCAGCCTTCCACCAGCCGCAGAGCATGAACTTCGGCGCGGCGCAGCTTGGGCAGGCGTATACGGCGGAGAGCAGGATCGAGAGCCCGCCGTCGAGTCCGAGATTGCCGAGAGCGGGATTGCGGTAGTGGCCGTTGCTGGGCATTTTTTATTCGGGGAAAATTGGGATTGGGGCGTGGCTAATGGGTTGGGATTTGGGGCGTCGTTCGCTTGCGTAGCTACCTATACCTTTTCTTTCGTTATTTTTATACATGGACATGTATTTGTGGGTTGGGGAGTTTTAATCGGATGATCTACTCTCCGTCTGCCCAAGGTTTGGTTGGGGGAGTGGGGTGGGGGCATGTTGATCATGTTTGATGTAGCATTGTTGCTAGTTGAATGAGGCAAGGAAGATGATTAAAACTTCTCTTGGCTCTGTTGGGTTGAATGTAATACCTATGTAAGAGACTACCAGTAACTAACTTCTTATCAGGGATTAGGGCACTCGTTTAGAATGACTGCATTTGTTCAATGCTTTTCAGAAAGACTCCCGTTTCCTGGCCTGGTCTATAATAACTGCCTTCTATTCCTGATGTATCCCCATCTAAACCTCCCCCCTCACCTCACCGGATACAACCCCCTCCCCCCCATCCTCCGCTTCACCTCCTCATAAACCACCTCCGGCGTCCCCACCGCCCCGACCTTCTCCACCTTGCCCTGCTTCTCAAAATACGCCACCACCGGCATGCTCGTCTCCTCGAACACTCTGAACCGCTTCTTGATGCTCTCCTCGTTGTCGTCGGCGCGCCCGGACGTTTTGCCCCGGTTGAGCAAGCGCTGCTGCATGACGGATTCCGGGCACGAGAAGAAGAGCGTGAAGAGGCTGGGGCAGACGGAGGATTCGAAGTGCAGGGCTTGGTCCATTTTGCGGGGGAAGCCTGGTGTGGAGACGGCGGTTTGTGTTAGAGGAGAGGGTTGGTTTTTTGTGGGGGGGAGGAAGGGTGGGCGGACTTACCGTCGATTAGAAAACGACCCTTGGCGCCCTCTTTCCCGCCCATGACCTCCGTCATCGCGTTTTCGAGCAATTGCACCGTTACTTCCATTGGTACGATGATGCCTTCCCTGATGTGCTCTTTGATCATCTCGCCAAACTGGCTGCCTTTTCTTTCTTGCTCCGCTCTTAGCAGATCTCCGGCGGATAAGTGTGTGAAGCCGTAGTCGCGGACAAGATTTTCGCATTGCGTGCCTTTTCCCGCGCCGGGGCCGCCCAGGACGTAGATTACAGAGACGTTTTCGGGGGAGAAGGTGGGGGAGGATTTTTGGGGGGCGGAGAGGAGGGGCTTTTGAGACGGAGTGGTAGGTGGCATTGTTGGTTTGGTTGTTGGGGAGGGTTTAAGAGGCAGTGAGGGCGTTTTCACGTGGGACCGCAGGAGTTTAGGAGGGTGTTGAGGAGGACGTTATGTTCTTGGAGCGCGGTTTCGGAGGGGCTTCGCTGGCGCGGGACTTCACCATTAAGACGTAAGATATTGTGCCTGCGACGAAGATTGCGGCAAAGGGCCAGATTTTGAAGGGTTGAGCAGCGGGGTTGGAGGGTTTCCCTAAGGCGTAGGTCCGGCGTAGTGCGGATTGGTGGTTGCGAGAGGTTGAGGGGGGGAACTGCGCTCTTCTGGCAAGAAGGAAGCTGAATGGTCGTACGTACATGCGGTTTATCTGTTAGGTAGGATGCAGCTTTGTGATACCAGGTAGCTGTTGGTAGAGATAGGCGGGTTCTACGCATGACTTCACTTCCGCACGGATCATCTTCCAACCCACCGTAACCCTAACACGCCATGGTCCTCCTCCTCCTCCTCCTCCTCCTCCACCTCCTCCACTCCTGCTCCTGACGTCCACGACATCCTGAATATGATCATATTGTGAATATTCACTCACTCCACGTAACAAGGGCGCCCGCCTCCAAGTGTTCTAGCTTCTCTCGGCCCCGTTCGAATGTCCGTAAACACCATGATGTCCTAGATTATCAAAGAGACATTGGTAGATGTGCCATGCCTGGACATATTCGCCTGCAACTATTCTATTTCAACCACATGCCAGACCTTAGTACACCCCTGTGAAGTTTTCCTTTTAGCTATGTCGTCGAACCCATCAAGAAGCTCAGCCAATTTCCGCAGTCGTCAATTCCATTTATCCCACATCATCGTCATAGCCGCGTGAACAATCGAGGAAGTTGCCAACGCTCTTGAGATCTCGTTTCTTGGCTTTTGTTCCGATTCGAGACATGTCAAATACTGTTCTGTCCGGATAGCTCCATGGAAATCCTTTAGCAGACCCCTAGGGCTTTGCTTCCATCCTGATAATGGAAGTACATATCCAAGGGTTTTTTTTGGCTTTGCTCTCACTTCAACTTCGTGGCTGGCCATAGGCGTCACTTGCCCGGCAATGGTACAGAGTTTTGAAGCTGTCTTGCCGACATTTACAGCAGTAAAGGCTGCAAATAACGTTACGATTCACGGTAACGATACAGAACAATTCTCGACCAAGAATAACACACAGATATCGCAGCAGTGAAGGCCAGAAATTGATTGTTGCCCTTGCTCGTTCACTTGCCGACAATACCTTAGGATCCTGGTTGCTATTGAGTTCATTGATGTTATTCACATTCTCCGAGCGCTGCCCACCGCTCAACAATCGCAGTACCCTTGACCCTTCATCTCCCATTCACAACTTCCTACTCCTACTATTATCCTTAGTCGCAGTCCGTCGCAGTCCGTCTATTGCGCCAATGAATAGTTGGAAATCTCGATCTGAACCTCCTTCTCCTTCTCCTTCTCCTTGATATTTCCATTCCTAACCCACATCCACATCCAAATCCAAATCTTTGGCTCCTTCCACTTTGATATCCTCCAACCCCACTTTTGCGCCTGAACCTCGGCCTTTCGAGCAACTGCCACAATGGCGAAGAAAAACGGAGGCTTACGCGAAATAACGAAAGCACAGGCCGGAAAGCGTGCGCAGATCGAAAAGCTCATCGACTCGGAGCGCAAAAAAGCGCATTTCGACCCGGCCACTCCTCGACCTTATGCTTGTTTCGCCGTTCGCCCCATTGTCCGTCTTCCAGGGCAGTCCTTGACCAGTGTATCTGGCAACCAAGCTGGCCGTCGTCCTTACCGGAAGAGTGGTCGTCCTCCACTGCAAGTCATCCCGCGTCCCATTCCGGCGCCCCAAGTCCCAATCCCCAAGTCTACCGGTTGTCCGCTGAGAATCTCGGTGAATCTGCCGCTGCCGAAGCCAGCGCCAGAACCAATCGCGTGCAAGCAGTTCAACTTCCTGCTCCTACCCGGCGAGCTCCGCAACAAAATCTACAACTATGCGTTCCCCGAGGAATTCTTCCAGCTTCAATGGATTGAGAAAACAGACAGCTACCTTACCTATTCTCTTCCCAAACGCGGCAAAATCGGCCCTTGCCTCGGTCCATCTGCTGGTCGACGACGCCGCTTGTTCGACTACCCGCGTCGCGTGCGTAGCAAGGAGGTCATCCCACCGTACCGCCTCTCTCCAGGTCCCGCTGCCCTGCTCCTCACTTGCAAGAAAGTCAACGAGGAGGCCACAGCAATCTTCTATGCCTCGAGCACCTTCTCCTTCAA